>Ga0105248_10000611_pt1 | contig 40764 bp, 34 predicted proteins | sample KBSS34metaG_FD_81524 | JGI IMG/M metagenome (GOLD analysis project Ga0105248, IMG submission 81524) | Switchgrass rhizosphere microbial communities from Kellogg Biological Station, Michigan, USA - KBS S3-4 metaG | ecosystem: Host-associated > Plants > Roots > Rhizosphere > Soil | place...
ACGGCCTCGGCGCGGGTGAAGTTGCCAGTCTGGGAGTCGATAATCTTGATGTTGGGGTTGAGTTTATTCCGCAGGCCTTTGGCCCGGCCGACCGCCGCGCCGGAGCCGGTGGTGCGGCGCAAGTTCGATCCGGTGCGCGGCGATCCCTTCGTCGACTTCGCCGGGTTCGCCACCGACGTCTTCACCCCCGACACGCCGCTGGCCGCCGTCGCCGGCGTGAGCGGCGCGGACGTGCTGGGCGACCTGCCGATCCTCGACCGGGCGTTCGGCGGCCAGCGCGCCACGCCGGAGGAATGCGCCCAGGCGCTCGAACTGCTGGTCACGGGCCAGGCCAGGACCTCGCGGCAGGTGCTGGAGGCTTTCGCCCCGCCGCGCCGCCGCGCTGTCGAGCTGGGCCTGATCTGGATGGCAAAGCTCGGCCTGGTCGACTGGCTGGTCTAGATTGAGGGCATGGACGCGCGCGACCTGGTGGACGTGGCGATCGACGAGGACCCCAGGGCGCCCTGCCTCTGGGTGCCATCCGAGCTGTGGCCGGAGTTCCTGGCGACGATCCCGCAGCGGCCCAACCTGATCGGCGCCGTGATCTACCGCGGCAAGACCATCCGCGACGGCGGCCCGCAGACCGACATCACCACGCGACGGTACTAGGGTGGCGGCTCGCCCCAGCCCAGAAAAGAGGGGCAGTGCCTGGACGCTGATCGCCGCGCGCGCCGCGCGTGGCTTCGGCGACGGGTTCACGGCCCTCCTGCTGCCGGTCTACCTGACCACCCTCGGCTTCAGCGCCTTTCGGGTCGGCGTCCTGACCACAGCGACCCTGCTGGGCTCGGCTGGGCTCACGCTGGCGGTGGGGCTGGCCGGGCACCGCTGGCCCGCCAAGCGGCTGCTGTTCGCGGCCTGCGCCCTGATGGCGCTGACCGGCATCGCTTTCTCCCAGGCTCACGCCTTCTGGCCGCTGGTGTTGGTGGGGTTCGTCGGCACGCTCAATCCGTCGGGCGGCGATGTCAGCCCCTTCCTGCCGCTGGAACAGTCGCTGCTGGCCCACGCCGGCCAACCGTCGCAGCGCACGCACCTCTTTGCCCGCTACAGTCTGGCCGGCTCGCTCGCGACGGCGCTGGGCGCCCTGGCGGTCGGTCTGCTGGCGCCGCTGCGGACCCTGACCGGCGCCTCTCAGCTCACCCTGATCGAGGCGGCTTTCGCCCTCTATGGATCACTGGGCCTGATCTCGGCGCTGATCTATCGGCTCTTGCCGGACGAGCCGGTGGAGCATGCCGCCGCGCGCACCCCGCTCGGGCCCTCGAAGCGCAACGTCTATGGGTTGGCGGCGCTGTTCAGCCTCGACAGCTTCGGCGGCGGCTTCATGGTCCAGTCGCTGTTCGCGCTGTGGCTGTTCCATCGCTTCGGCCTGTCGCTGCCGGTGGCCGGCGCCTTCTTCTTCTGGACCGGAGCGCTCTCGGCGCTGTCCCAGCTCGCGGCGCCACCGCTGGCCCGGCGGATCGGTCTGGTCCGCACCATGGTTTTCACCCACATCCCCGCCAGCCTCTGCGTGATCGCCGTGGCCTTCGCACCCAACGTGCAGGTGGCCTTCGCCCTGCTGTTCGTCCGCGCGCTTTTGTCGAACATGGATGTGCCGGCGCGCACCTCCTACGTCATGGCGATCGTGACGCCCGCCGAGCGCGCCGCGGCGGCCGGGGTGACCAACGTGCCGAGGAGCCTGGCGTCGGCGTTCAGCCCGGCGCTGGCCGGCCTGCTGTTCAGCCTCTCACCCTTCGCCTGGCCGCTGGTGATCGGCGGGTCGCTGAAGATCACCTACGACCTCTTGCTGCTCTGGCGGTTCCAGCAGGTGCGTCCGCCGGAGGAGGCCGACAGCTAGGCGCCGCGGGCCTTGCGCGCGGCGGCCTGGACCGGGGCGGGCAGGGTCTCGAACCAGGCTTGCGGCGAGAGCTGCCGGGCGACCCGCGCCTGGCCCGCCGCGCTCAGCCGCGCGCCCAACTCCGGCTCCTCACGCAGCCGCGTCAGCGCCGCGGCGGCCACCGAAAGATTGGGCTCGGCCCAGCTCTGCCCGGCGTAGATGCGCTGCGGATCGTCCACCGGGACCAGCCGGAACGGGACGAGCAGGGCGCTCTCCGGGTCCATGAAATCCAGCACGCCCGAGAAGGCCGTGGCCAGCACTGGCGTCCCCAGCGCCATGGCCTCGGCGGGGGTGAGGCCGAAGCCCTCGGCGCGGTGCAGCGAGACCAGGACGTCGGCGCCGGCGATCAGGGACTTCACCTCATCGTAGGGCCAGATCTCATCGACGATCCGCACGTTGGCGGGGGCCAGGCGGCGCAGGCTGCCCAGCGCGTTGGGGAAGAGGTGGCCGTTCTGGGTCTTCAGGGTCAGTTCGCAGTCGGGGTCGTCGCCGAACGCCTGGGCCCAGGCGGCGATGGCGCCCTGCGGATTCTTGCGCGCCAGCGAGGAGTTGAAGTCGAAGACGCTGACCCCCTGGAAGGCGGCGCGGCGCGGGGCCGGCGCGACCTTGGCGTAGTCCTCGACGAACAGCGGATGCGGCACGACGCGAACCGGGCTCTTCGCGCCCTTCAAGGCGTCGGCGGTGTAGCGGCTGGGCGCCAGCACCTCGTCGACCAGGGCCGCGTCGCGCCGCCAGCGGGCCGGCGCACGCGGCAGCTCCCAGGCCCAGTACCCATAGCGCGGCCCGACCAGTTGCGTCGGCCCCAGGCAGGCGAGCGCCGCCAGCAGCTCCGGTGGATTGAGGTGGAAGATCCAGGCGCCGGCGCTGACCGGCGCGGTCAGCCGTCCGTCCCAGTCGAGCTTGGCGTCGGTGACGTCGAGGCGCTCCACCGGCACGCCCAGGGCCTCGAAGGCGCGCACGGCGAGCCGGGCGGACGCCGCGATCCCGTGCGTGCCCTGGAAGTAGCCCACCACCTTGATCGGCCCGTGGCCCTGGTCGGCGCCGTGAGGCTTGCGGGCCTGGGCGCGCACATAGGTCTCCAGCGCGACGTTCAGCACCGGGGCGGCCAGCGTGCGGACCGGCGCGGGCAGGGCCTGCCGCCACAGCCGGCGCGCGGCGCCGAGCGCGCTCACGCGGCAGCGGCCGGGATGCTGGCCCGCACCGGCCGGAAACCGCCGGCCGCGCTCGCCCAGACCTCGTCGATGAAGCCGAGGCCCACCGTCTCGGCGGTGAGCGCCGCGGCGGTCGCATCGTCCCAGACGCCGACCGCGCGGGTCCAGCGGACGCCGCGGCTGTGCAGGGCGACCGCGTCGGCGGGGACCAGGTCCGGGTGGGTCAGGAAGCGGACGAGGTCGGCGTGGGCGGGCGCGCTCGCGGGGCCCGTGGGACCGAGGAAGCGGCCGGAGGCGGCCTCATAGACCAGCCGGTCGGCGGCGGCCTCGCGGGCCAGGTCGGCGCCTTCGACCACCCACAGCTCAGCGACCCGGGGGCCCGCCGCGGGCCGTGCGGCGGGCTGGCGGCGGCGCACGCTCAGGCGGGCGAGCTGGACCTGCGGGTGCAGGCGCACCGAGGCGGGCAGGGCGTCGAACTCGACGCCGTATTCGGCCAGGCCTCCGCCCACCAGCCAGCGCAGGTAGCGGAACCGCTCGGCGCCGTTGCGCAGGGGGAAATGCTTCTGAAGGTCGGTGCGGCTCTGCCAGATCTCCATGAAGAGGCCGATCAGCGGCGCGGGCTGGGCGGCGGCCGGGACCAGGAACGGCGCGCGCAGGGCCTCGGTCAGCGCGGGCGGCCAGCCGGCGCGGGCGGCGACACCGAAGCCGGCGGAGAGGCGGCGCTTGAGGTCGTTGGCGCCGGGCTCGGCCAGCCGGGCGGCGGCCAGCAGCGGGGCCGGGTCACGCGCCAGGTCGTCGATCACCGCGGCGGGCAGCAGGTCCGGGGCGAACCGTCCGGCGGCGGCCTCCGCGCCCAGGCACCAGGCGATCAGGCCGGGCGTATCGCCCGCGAACTTGCCGCGCAGGTCGCCGCGCGCCGCCAGCAGCGCCTTGGCCGCCCGCGGCGTCCCCTCGGCGGACGGTTGGCGCAGCCAATCCAGCGCGCCCGACGCCGGGCCCCGCCAGGGCGCTTCGCCCCAGACCGAGGCGTCGGGTTCGCGCAGGCCCGTGCGCCAGGCGGCCAGCACGGCCTGGCCGGCCGCGGCGGCGGTGGCGTCGGCGCCCAGCGTTGCGGCATGCTCGGCGAAGAACTGGTGGAAGCCCACGCGGCCGACCTCGGTGTCGAGCTGAAAGCCGGTGGGGATGTCGCGCCAGACCTGGTCCATCACGCGCGTCACGTCGGGCAAGCCGGCGGCGGCGGCCTCCGGATCGGGGGCGTCCACCCAGGCCTCGACGGCGGCGGTGAGGCCTGAAGAGAAGTCCTTGCCGTCGCGCGCGGCGCGGAGCGCGCGGCGGCGCATGGCCCCGGTGACCAGCCGGCCCGAGGGGAAGCGCAGGTGGGCGTAGGGGGTGGCGCGGCTGGTCTCGTGACCGTTGTGCAGCATGGCCGCCGCATAGTCCTTGAGCAGCTCGGCCAGCGGCGTCCCGGCGGTCACGCGGACGCGGTCCTGATGCTTGGAGAGCACATCCGGGCGAGCTGGGTCGAAGCCGGAGTAGTGGAAGAAGTCCAGCGGCTCGCCGTCCACCGTCCAGCCGGCCTTGGTCCGCTTCAGCGCGCGGCCCTCCAGGTTCCAGTAGGCGAGGTTGAGGCCGGGATGGCGCAGCACCGACAGGCTGTCGACGAACCCGGGCGCCAGATCCATCCAGCGCTGGTCGGTGAACAGGCCGTTTTGCAGGTCCACGCGGCAGTCGAACTCGCAGCGGTCCGCCCACCAGGCCATCAGGTCGATGGTCTTGGTCTCCGCCCGCGCCGCGCAGAAGCCCAGGTTGAACGAGCCGGAGCGCAGGATCGCGTGGTCGTTGGGCATGGCCGCGCCCAGCAGCGGCTTGGTCAGGTGCGGGGTCAGCGCCAGCTGGCCTTCGACGAGGCCCTGGCGCACCCGGTCGAGCGGGTTGAAGACGTAGATGTCCGGGTCGAGGTAGGTGGCCGAGGTCGCGCCCTTGGCGCTCAGCAGGGCCTTGAAGACGTAGGGCTTGACCGCCGTGTTGAGCTCGAGCGCGTCGTAATAGACGCTCATGGCCTCGTAGGGCGCGCCGAACTCGCGCGCATCGATCACCTCGGCGCGGTCGGCAAGGGCAGGGATCGGGCCGTCGGTGGCCACCACGATGCGCCGCGCCTTGGGCTCGGCCACGGCCAGGCTCTCCATCAGCGTCGCCGCCTGGGCCGCGTAGTTGCGCGAGACGATGGTGAAGATGACGTCCAAGTCGATATCCCGGGGCGCCCGCCCGCGTCGGGTCTATCAGGCGGAGGGTTTGCGCCGCAATCGGCGGCTAGTGTCCCGCTTCCGAAGTTCGCCCGTGCTTGTGGCGGACTCTTGCGAATTTCGGAATCGATGAGGACACTGGCGAGTGTACGTCTCTAGCCTGCCTCTTGGATTTGAAGTTCGCTCGGAGCTCGATCCAAGCGCGGGCGAACTTCAAATCCGGCAGGCTACGCGGCCAGCAGCTCGTCGAGCTTCTTGATATCGGTGACCGGCGAGGCGACGCCGCCTTCCATCCGCATGACCTTGTTGCAGTAGAGCCGCAGCAGCTCCACGTCGTGGCTGGCCAGCACCAGGATGCCGGCGCGTTCCACCAGCTTCAGCAGGCGTTTGTGGGCGAGCTTCTGGAATTCGGCGTCGCCCACCGCGATCCATTCGTCCATCAGCAGCACATCGGCCTCGACGGCGGTCGCCGCGGCGAACGCCAGGCGGGCCTGCATGCCGGCCGAATAGGTCTTCACCGGCATGGCCAGGAAGGGGCCGAGGCCGCTGAATTCGGCGATCTCGTCCATCCGCTCGTCCACCTGCTTGGAGGTCAGGCCGGCGATCCGGCCGCGCAGCCGGATGTTGTCGTAGCCGGTGGCCGAGGGGTCGATGCCCAGGTTGAGGTCGAGCAGGGCCGCGATATGGCCCTGAACCTCGATGGTCCCCTCGTCGGGCTCATAGGCGCCGGAGAGCGCGCGCAACAGCGTGGTCTTGCCCGAGCCGTTGTGGCCCACCAGGCCCAGCCGGTCGCCGGCCTTCAGTTCCAGGTTCAGGTTGGAGATGGCGGTGACATCGGTCGAGCCGTGGTGGCGGCCGAGCTTGCCGCCGACCGTGATCTTGGCCAGGTGCTTCTTCAGCGACTTGGCGTCGACCCCATAGACCGGGAACCGCAGTGTCAGGTCCTGGCAGGAGATCGAGACCGGGGGCGGCCGCTTCAGCGCGGGTTTGGCAGGCGTCGTCATAGGTAGTGCACGATCCTGCGCCGGGTGTTGGCGAAGATGGAGAAGGCCAGCGCCCAGCCGGCCACGGCCATGCCGGTGAGGAACAGGTAGGTGTGCTCGGCCACCCCGGCGCCCATCAGCGGCGCGCGGACCGCCTCCAGCAGGTGGTAGAACGGGTTCAGGTCGAGGATCAGGTGGTAGCGGGGCGGAATCCGGTCCGGCACCCAGAAGACCGGCGTCATGATCGCCGCGGCCTGGGTCACCGACTGGACGATCTGCGGGATGTCGCGAAACCGCGCCGAGACGATCGCCACCAGCATCGAGAGCCAGGCGACGTTGACCACCAGCAGCACCAGACCCAGCAGGGCCACGGGGTAGTTGGCGGTCCGCCAGTAGCCGAAATAGATCAGAACGCCCAACACGATCACCATGTGATGGCCCAGGTTGATCAGATTGCGGAACACCGTGCGCCAGACGAAGGTGAACAGCGGCAGCGCCGTCTGCGACAGCATCCCGCCGGCCTGGACGAAGGTGTCGCAGCCCTCGTTGATCGTGCCGGTCACCGTCCCGAAGAACACGATGCCGAAGGCCACGAAGGGCATGAACTCGTGCAGCGATATGCGGAACAGCTCGCCCCACAGGAGGCCGATGCCCAGCACCATCAGGCCCATGGAAAGCGTGATCCACAACGGCCCCAGGATCGAGCCGCGATAGCGGGAGACCACGTCGTGCCAGGCCAGCGACCAGGCCAGGTCGATTCGCTCGGCCGAGGCGCGCAGGTCGCGGAACGCCATCTGGAATTCGAACAGCGCGCCGCGCCGGCCGGTCCGCAACATGTGGGTGGCGGCTTCCATGAGCTCTCCCGACGAAGGCGCGCTCGTAACAGGCGCCGGTTTGGGGCGCAAGAATAGCCCCTCCCGCGGCGCGGGGCGCCGCATCTTGCCGAGGAGGAAGGGGCGGCGGCGGTGCTTTGCCAGCGAGAGGGCGGCGTGTTAGCCGAAGGTCTAGGCCTTGCCGGAAGCCGCATGACGTCCATCGACAAGATCGCACGCGCGCCGCAGCGGCTGCCAGAGGACCGGCGCCGCGTGGCCCTCGACCTGGCGCCGAGCCTGGAGGAGGCCGGCGTCTGGCTGGTGATCCCCTGCTACAAGGTCAAGGCGCACATCCTCAGCGTCCTCGCCAAGGCCCCGCCCTGGGTGCAGGGCATCGTCTGCGTGGACGACGCCTGCCCCGAGCAGTCCGGCGACTTCATCGAGGCCAACGCCAAGGACCCGCGTGTCGTCGTCGTGCGCCTGGCCCAGAACCAGGGGGTCGGCGGGGCGACGCTCGCCGGCTATCGCGAGGCGGTGGCGCGCGGCGGCCAGGTGCTGGTCAAGGTCGACGGCGACGACCAGATGGACCTCGGCTACATGGCCCACCTCGTGGCTCCGATCCTGTTGGGCGAGGCCGACTACGCCAAGGGCAACCGTTTCACCTCGATCAGCCACCTCACGGCCATGCCGCCGATCCGGGTGTTCGGCAACGCCGCGCTCTCCTTCGCGGCCAAGATGTCCACGGGCTACTGGAACATCTTCGATCCCACCAACGGCTACACCGCCATCGAGGCCCAGGTGGCCAAGATGGTGGTCGAAAAGCGCGTCTCACGGCGGTTCTTCTTCGAGACCGACCTGCTCTATCACCTCTCCACCCTGCGGGCCGTGGTGCGCGACGTGCCGATGCCGGCCCGCTACGGCGGCGAGGTCTCGAACTTAAGGATCGGGGCCATCGTCGGGCCCTTCGCGCTGAAGCACATGAAGAACTTCTTCCAGCGCCTGCTGGGCCAGTACTTCGTGCGTGACTTCAACGCCGCCAGCCTGGAATTCGTGTTCGGCCTGTTCTCGCTGCTGTTCGGCATCGGCTACGCCACCCACTACCTGACCCAGCGCCACAACGGCGAGGCCGCCTCGCCCGGCGTGGTCATGGCCGCCGCCCTGCCGGTGATGCTGGGCGCGCAGCTGCTCATGCAGGGCCTGAACTTCGATGTGCTCAACGTGCCCAGCCGTCCGATCTATCCCTACCTGCGGACCATCGCGCGCATGGAAGCCGAGGAGGCCGCCAAATGAACCTGAAGGACGTGCTGTTGTGCGGCGGCTTCTCCCTGGCGCTGCCGATCGGCCAGACGCTGTTCAAGTTCGCCGCGGTGAACAATGAGAAGCTGTCGGGGCCGCTGGTCATGCGGCTGATCACCAATGTGCCGCTGCTGGGCGCCTTCGCCTGGTATGGCCTGACCGCGCTCTTCTGGTTCTACATCCTGACCCGGGTGCCGCTGAGCCTGGCCTACGCGTTCTCGATCGTGGGGTCCGGCCTCGTGCCGCTGGTCGCCTGGTACGTGTTCAAGGAGCCGCTCGATTGGCGGTTTCCGCTGGGCTACGTCCTGATGCTGTCCGGCTTCGCCGTGATCATGACCGGCCAGCGGGTCTAGCCGCAAACGCGTCCGCCGCCGCGCGGACCTCCTCGTAGGGTCTCCGGAACTGGCGCTCGTAGAGCAGCACGCCCGCATGCGGCCGCTCGGCCAGCCGGGCCGGGTCCAGGCGCTGCGGCCCGAAGCCCTGCCGCCAATAGGTCCAGAACATCGTCGGCCACAGGCCGATCCACGCGCGCTGCTTCCAGAAGAAGCGCACGCAGAGCATCCAGCGCGCCAGGTCGCGCGGCGTGAGCGGCAGGCTTCGGACCGGCCCGTTCTCCGTCAGCGGCCGCGCGCCGTGGAACAACGGCGCGGGCAGGCTCTTGCCGTTGTAGAGGCTGATCATCTCGACCGGCGCGCCGTGAGCGGCCGCGATCCGGCTGGCCAGCAAGGCGCACATGTCGTGATCCATGTGCCCGCCTTCCCAGGCCGGGCAGATGATCCGCTCGACCTCGACGCCCTCAAGCGCGGCCTCCAGGGCGGCGTAGGCGGCGGGCAGGGCCTTGTGCAGGCCGCCGTCGGCCGCACCGGTCCCGACGCCCACATGGAGAGCCCGGGCCGGGTCGACGCCCAGCCAGGCCAATAGCGACCGCGTCTCCGCATGCCGGTGCTCGCGTATCCGCGCGCTGGGATAGTCCACCACATAGAGGAACAGCTGGTCCCGGCCGGCCGCGCGCGCCTCGTCAATCAGCGGCAGGCCGCAATACTCGTCGTCGAAGTGGGCGAGGATCCAGACGACCATCATCAGTAGGGATCGAAGTCCAGGAAGTTGATGGCCACGGCGTCACGCCGCAGGGCGTCCGGCGCGTGCGCTCCGATCTTCCGCCAGATCAGGTTCAACGGCGAGGGGCGCAGCCGTTCCGGCACCCGCAGGAAGCCCTGGCGGACGAGCGCCATTCGCGGCTCCAGGCCGATGAACAGGGTCGCGGCCAGCGGGGTCCCGGACGCCGTGATCGCCTGGCCATCGTCGGGCAGAAATGCGCCGCAGCGGACGAACGGCAGGTGGGTCCTGGCCCAGACCGAGATCAGCCCCGCTCGCCGCACCGCCACATAGCGCCCGTCAGGATTGGCCAGCCGCCAGGCGAGCAGCTCCGGGCGCCACGCCCCCTGGTATTGCACCGGGGCGTCGGAGAACTGCGAGGGGAGGCGGGCCAGCACCCCGGCATGCAACCGCCCCACGTCCTGGAACGCCAGCCGGCGCAGGAAGCCGGGCGTCGAATTGGCGTTGGCGACGCCCATGACGAAGCTGTAGCCGGCCGCGGCGCCCAGGGCGTAGGCGGCCTCCGCCAGCTTCGTGAACAGCCCGCGCCCCTGGTAGTCGGGATGCGTCGCGGTGTTCAGCGAAACCAGCCCCTTCACCACCTGGCCGTCGATCCGCGCCTCCAGCGGGCAGGCGACATAGTGGGCGGCCAGCCGCTCGCCGTCCCAGGCGTCGGCGCCGATCACCTGGCCGGCCGGGTTGTCGCCATAGCGCCAGGCGAGCGCCGGCACGTTGAACTTGTCCGTGGCGAAGGTTGCGTTCAGCAGGGCCGAATAGGCGCTGAGCTGCGCCGGCTGGGCGCCGGCCGGCCGGATCGCAAGCGCCTCGGTGGTCATGCGCCGCAACTCACCATGATTGGCAGGGGTCGCCAAGCGGCGGGCGCTTTTGCGCTTCTCATCGGGCTAGGCGCACCGTACCTCTCCCGTGAACGGCCAGGGTGCGGACGCGTGGGGTTGCGGCTTTGCAGGTGAACATCAGCGCGCGGACGGCTTTGCGCGGCGTGCTCGCCGCGGGCCTGCTGGTGATGCTGGGCGCGAACCTGCCGGGCCACCTCAGCTACGACTCGGTCGCCCAGCTCTACGAGGGCCATTTCCACATCCGCGAGACCTGGGGCCCGGCGCTCTACGCCTGGGTGCTGGGGTTCTTCGACCGGTTCGTGCCGGGGACCGCGCTCTATGTGACGGTGAGCGGACTGATCCTCACCGTGGCGCTGGCCTCGATGACCGACCTTCGCCCGCGCACCCGCTGGATCGCGGTGCTGGTCGCCGCCGGCTTGGTGCTGACGCCGCAGCTGCTGATCTACCAGGGCATCGTCTGGAAGGACGTGATGTTCGCCAACAGCGCCGTGGCCGGGACCATCTGCCTGGCGCACGCGGCGCGCACCTGGTCGGACGCGCGTCGCCGCTGGCTTCTGCTGCTGCTGGCCCTGCTGCTGATCGCCGCCGGGACTCAGGTGCGCCAGAACGGCATCATCGCCGGCGCCTTCGCCGCCCTGGCCCTGGGCTGGATCGGGGCGCAAGGCCGTTGGCGGCGCGGCGTCGCCTGGGGCGTGGGCGGGTTCGTCGCACTGCTGGTGGTCGGCCACTTCCTGACCGTGTTTTCGGAGCCGCCCAAGGCCCCGAAGGAGACCTCGCTCTCCACCGGCCTGCGCATTGTCCAGGTCTACGATCTGGTCGGCGCCACGGTGATCGACCCGACCTATCCGCTGGACATCCTGAAGGCCGCCAACCCCGGCGCGCCGGCCGCCGTGGCGATCATCCGCGAGCGGGCCAAGCTCGACTACTCCGGCCGGCGCGTCGACTTCCTCGACCGCGACAACGCCATCCAGGGCCCGCTGAACTCGATCCCCGACGAGGCCTACTCCGCCCAGTGGATCGACCTGATCACCAAGCACCCCGTGACCTATCTGAAGATCCGGTGGGAGGACTTCCGCTGGGTGTTCGTGCCCCCGGTGGTCGATTGGTGCCTGCCGGTCTACGTCGGCGTCGATGCGCCCATCGAGAAGATGGCGCCGCTGGGCCTGAAGCACCGCTTCGTGCAGGCCGACGCCCAGCTCAACAACTACGCCAGCTGGTTCTTCGGCACGCCGGTCTACGAGCATTCCTTCTGGGCCGGGCTGTCGCTGGTGCTGGCGGGTCTGCTGCTCTGGCGGCGGCAGCCGACGGACATCGCCATGGCCGGGCTGCAGCTGGCCGGCGCGGCCTTCGCGGCGAGCTTCTTCATCATCTCGATCGCCTGCGACTACCGCTACATGTACTTCACCGACCTGGCGTCCATGGCGGGCCTGCTCTACGCGGCCATCGACTTCCCGACGCCGTGGCGCAAGCTCGGCGAGCCTCGTTGATTGTCTCCGCCCTGATACGTGAGAAATGGTGGCTGGTGGCCAACGTCATCGGCGTTGCGGCCTACCTCCATTTTTCGTCCAAGACGTGGCTGGAGCCGGAACTCCGCGGGGAGGCCGTAGCCAGAGGCGGCGATGCAGTCGTGTGGGCGCTGTCGGCGCTCCCCGTGCTAGCGACCGTTCTAGTCGCCGACTTGATGTGGCTATCGATCGTCACCCGGCGCGGGAGTCGAACCAAGGACTGGCGCGCAATGTTCGCGTTGTTCTGCGTAGGCGCGATCTGGGTGGGTACAGTGGTCATCGATCAGCTAGGCCGCGATGGCTGGCTGCCTTTGCTTCGCTGAGCCACGCTAGCTGAAGCGGGCTTCCCACGCCGCAGCCACGTCGAGCCGCGGCTTCCGTGCGGCCAGGAACCGGTAGAGCGACAGCTGGCGGCCGAAGCCGAAGCTCCTGACCTCGACCTCCTCGAACAGCGCGCGGATCAGGGTCTCGATCTCGGCGGCGTCGTTGACGTGCTCATGGGCCATCATCAGGCCGTAGTCGAGCCCGTGGCGCAGGCGGAATTCCAGGCCCGTGGTGCACATCCAGCCGAGCTTCCAGAGGAAACCGCCCTCGCTGGGGATGGCCGAGCGCAGCACGCCGCCTTCGGCCAACAAGCGCACCGCGCGGGCCAGCACCAGGGGCAGGTCGCAGATGTGCTCCAGGGTGGCGGCGCTGACGATGCGTTCGTAGACCGCGCCGGCCGGGACTTCGGCGATATCGGCGTAGATGCGGCGCACCCGGCCCTTCAGCGGTGAGTCGCGGTAGAGATCCTCGAACGGCTCGACGATGTCGTAGGCCGGGTTGGCGGGCTCGAAGTTGAGCTGGTTGAGCGTGCCGGCCCCGATCTCCAGCGTCGCGCCGGTTCCGCCGTCGGACGCGACCTGGCGGTGCAGCCAGCGCTCCAGGGTCTGGGAGGCCGAGGCCGCCGGCGTCGCCCCGGCGCGGTTCTCGATGTACTGGCGGGTGTAGATCGCCTGCAGCTTCGGCGGCAGGGCCGGACGCGTCTTGGGGAACCGCGCGAGCACGCTCTGAAGATCGCGCGCGCCGCTCATCCAAGGCTCCCTACGGCGTCCGCCGAGCGCGAACCCCGCCACCCTTAGCAAGCGGCGCCGCGCCGCCCCAAGGCTTTTGCCGCTTCCCTAAGCCGGGCGCGGCTTTTACCTAGGTGACTCGTTGCGGAGGCGAGGCGGGCGTGAGCGAGACGGCGCAGGCAAGGCGGGAGGCGCGCGCGGCGATCGCGTTCCGAATCGCCATGGCCGCGGGCCTGCTGCTGACGCTGACCGCCAACCTGCCCGGGCACATGTCGTTGGACTCGGTGGTGTCGCTCACCGAGGCGCGCAGCGGGATCCGCCAGACCTGGGCGCCTGCGGTCTCCTCCTGGGTGCTGAAGCCCTTCGATCACCTGCTGGCCGGGACCGGGCTCTATGTCACCGCCTCGGCGGCGCTCCTGTTCTTCAGCCTGATATCGCTTACCCGGCTGCGGCCGCGGTCGAGCTGGCTGGCCGTGATCCTGGGCGTGCTGGCGATCCTGACGCCGCAGTTCCTGGTCTATCAGGGCATCGTCTGGCGCGACGTGCTGTTCGCCAACCTGACCATCGCCGGCTTCGTCATGCTGGCCCATGCCGCCAAGGGCTGGAGCGGACGCGCGCCGTGGCTGCCACTGGCCGGCGCGGCGATCTGTCTGGCGCTGGCGGCGCTTGCTCGCCAGAACGGTGCGATCCTGGTGGTCGCGGCCGCCGTGGTGCTGGCCTGGAGCCAGCGCGGCAAGGGTTGGCCCAAGGCGGCGGCCTGGGGCGTCGGCGCCCTGGTCGCCACGGGCCTCCTGGCGCTGGTGTTCAACGCGCTCGCCCGTCCGCCGGTGACACCACCGGGCCTTCGGCTCAACTCCGCGGCCCTGATCCTGCAGCACTACGACGTGGTCGGCGCCAAGGCGCACCACCAGAAGCTCAGGCTCAAGGAGATCGCCAAGGTCGATCCCGTCGCCGACGCCCTGATCGAGCGCCAGGCCGCCAAGATCTATTCCGCCAGCCGCGTCGACAACCTCGACAGCGACGAGGCCTTCCGCCACGCCCTCTGGCATCTGCCCGACGCGGCCATGGACGCCCAGTGGAAGCGGATCATCGTCCACTACCCCGCCGCCTACCTGGTGCAGCGCGCCGACGTGTTCCGCTGGACGTTCCTCACGCCAAAGCTGGAGCTCTGCCTGCCGGTGCAGGTCGGCGTCAGCGGCCCCGACGACATGGTCAGGCAGCTCGACGTGCAGAGCGGCATCGATGTGCAGGACCAGGGTGTCTACGACTACGCCAAGCGGTTCTTCAGGACGCCGGTCTTCTCCCACGTAACCTGGGCGGTGGCGGCGGTGGGCGTGATGATCCTGCTGTTGCGCCGGCGCGATCCGGCGGACTGGGTGTTCATCGGCCTGCTGGGCGGGACCTTGCTGTTCGTCGCCAGCTTCGCGGTGATCTCGGTGGCCTGCGACTCTCGCTACCTCTACCTGCTCGACCTCGCGGCCATGGTCGGGGTGCTCTACACGGCGCTCGATCCGCCCCGCTGGCGCCCCCCTCTAGCAGGCAAGGCCTAGGCCCGCCCGATAGCCTCCAGCCTGGCCAGCACGCGCTGGCCGGCCGCCGCCACCGACAGGGTTTCGCCGATATGCGCCCGGGCGCGCCGCCCCATGGCCCGCGCTGCCGCCGGATCGTCCAGCAGCTGCGCGATCAGCGTTGCGGCATGCTCCGGCGAGGCTTCCGCCCACACCTGACCGTCGGCCTGCGGATAGGCGCCGGGGGCCACCGGGACGAGGTCATAGTCCACCAGCAGGCTGGTCCCTGGAACCATGAAGTCGACGTTGCCGGAATAGCCGGTGGCGATCGCCGGACGGCCGAACGACATCGCCTCGGCCATGCCGCGCCCGAAACCCTCGGAGCGATGCAGGGAGACGAACACGTCGCAGACCCGCACCAGGTTCTTGATCTCATTGTCGGTCAGGTCGCCGGAGATGGTCATCGCCCGCGATCCGAGCGCGGCGACCCGGGCCTCCAGCGCCGTCTCGGCGGCGTCGCCGTCCTGGCCGCTGCGCGATTTGATCACGCAGCAGATGTCGGCGTCGGGCCGCCGCGCCGCCAGGATCTCGAAAGCCCTGAGCACCGCCTCGGGGTTCTTCCGCGCCTGGAACGACAGGGCGTCGAAGAAGAACAGCACCACGAACGCCTCTTCCGGGATGCCGAAGTGACGACGGCCGAGGAACGAGGAGAGCGTCAGATCCACCGGCAGCGGCATGTGGTGGACGGGCCGGGAGACCGCTGCCTGCAGGGCCTGCTGCACGAAGCTCGAGGGCGCCCAGATCTCATCGAAACGGTTGAGCGTCGTGGCCCATTCGGCGGGGTAGCTGGCCAGTTCCCAGGCCGGGTAGGCGATGTTGTAGCCGGCCGCGAAGGCGCGCTCGCCGACCCGCTCGATGACGCGGGCGGCCTGGTCGCCGTTGACGCCGAAGATGTTGACGCCGTCGCCCAGGGCCGGGGTCAGATAGGGGCCGAAGTCGCGCTCCAGGTCAGGGTCGGGCGGGGTATTGTGCTCGTCGACGTTCAACAGGCCCGGCGTGACGCCCACCGAGCGCAGGGCGCGGAAGGTCGATCGCGCGTGCTCGGCCATGCCGGTCGGTTGGAACGGATAGCCGACGATGGTGACCGGCGCCGTCATGGTGGGGTCAGCAGGTCGGCGTCGGCGGCATTGGCGACCGCTTCAAGCCAGCCGTGCCCGAAGCGCAGGTCGGGGCTGAGCGCGGCGCCGCTCTCCCAGTCGTTCCACGCGTGCACGAACACCAGGCGCCGGTCCGCCGGCCGGTCGGCCACGGCGTCGCGGGCGGTCTCCAGCCAGGCCTGGAAGGCGCCGGGGCTGGCGCCCTGCCAGATGGTCGGCCCGTCCTGGCTGAGCGGCGTGGTATCGTGGGCGGCGACCACCAGCGGGATGGTCTTGGCGTCCCCCGCCATGCGCTCGGCGATCAGGGCGCGAGCGTCGTGGACCAGGCCGCGGAAGCCCGGGTTGATCACCGGACCGGGCGGACCCTGCGGCGCGCGCTCGACCTCGATGTCGGCGAGGCGGGCGTCGAAGCCGGCGGCGGGCTTGCCGCCGCGCTGGATCAGGAACAGGCCGCCCTTGCCGGCCGCCGCGCGCCAGGCCTTCACGTCGATGCCGCGGTCGGCCAGGACCACCGGCCGTCCGTCGATTTTCATCGCGCCAGCCAGCGCCGGGGCGAGGGCGGCCAGCGCCTTGGCGGCGTCCTTCGGGCCGGTCCAGGCCAGGCAATAGGCGAAGCCGGGGACCTTGCCGCCGGCCACCGCGCGGACCTGAGCGGGCGTCGACACCTCATGGCAGAACCCGGCGAGCCCGTAGCGCTCGGCCAGCGAGACGTCGCGCTTGAGAACCGCCAGATCGGTAGGGTCGGTGAAGCCGTCGGCGGGCAGGCGTGGCTGCAGGTGGCCGCGGAAATTGGGCAGGGCGCGGGCGACCTTCACCCAGTCGGGCCGGGAGGCGCGGCGCAGGGCGATCACCTGAACGCCGTCAGTCGAGCCCGCATGGCGCCGCGTTCGGCGTAGCGCCGCGTAGGCGTCGTTGTCGTAGGCCTCCGGGTCCGGGTCGACGGCGCGGGCCAGGTCAGCGAACAGGGCTTCCGCGGAGACCGCCCGGCCCGCCTGGGCGCCGGCGGCGGGGCGTTCGGTGCGGTGGCGCGCCCAGTGCTCCAGGCCGCTCAGCCCCTCGTCCGCCGCGCCCGGATGGGCCGCCAGATAGGCGCCCTCGTCGAAGTCCGGCGCCGGCCACAGGCCCTCGAACGCGCCGATCGTCAGGTAGTGCTGCAGCGGGTTGGCCCAGGCCGCCGGCCGGTCGCCGGCCTGCTCCAGGTAGGAGGCGGGATTGAAGTATGGCGTCGGGCTCTTCCTCGCGCGCGCGCCGCCGCCCAGGAAGTGGCTCAGCGGATCGCCCTTCAGCCCGGCGGGCCGGGCCTTGCGGTAGTGGCCCGCGTCGAACAGCGGATGCGGATCGAGGCCCTCCGCCGCGCCCACGGTCACGTAGTGCAGCAAGGGTGCGATCCCTGCGGCCTGCGCGTGGGCGTGGCGCGCCAGGTACCAGGCGCCGGCGAACAGCGGATGCGGCTCCAGCCCCTGCCGCCAGCCGGCGCGCAGATAGTGGATCAGCGGGTTCTCGCCGCTCGCCGCCACCTCATCGGACTGGCCCACGTAGTGGCGCACATCGAACAGCGCGTGCGGATTGGCGCCCTCAGCCGCGCCCTCGAACAGGAAGTGCTCCAGCGCGGTCATTCGGCCCGCGGCCATGCTGGCGCCGCGCCGGGCGCGATAGGCCGGACCGTCCAACAGCGGGTGAGGGCTGAGGTTATGGCTGTCGCCGACGATCAGGTAGTGGGCCAGCGGCGGCCACTGGCTGCCGGCCAGCAGCGGGGCATGCTCCAGGTACCAGCTCTGGTCGAACAGGGCGCGGGGCTGGGCGGCGGCGTCGGGCCCGGCGCGGACGTAGTCGGCGAGCGCGACAGTGGGGCCGGGGATCGACCCCAGGCTCACGTCGAGCTCCGGCTCCCACAGGCCCGACGATGACAGCAGCGACACGCGGCCCGGCGTCTTGGCGCGGGCCAGCAGCCGGGCCAGCGCCGCCGGCGGACGCCGGGCGGCCCGGCCGCCATAGCGTTTGCGATGGGCGGCTTGGAATGCGGTCCAGCGGTTCTCGGCAATCCTCACCCGCTCAGCCTGGGCCGCGCGGCGGCGCTCGATCAGGGCCGCGGGATCGGGGGGTTTGACCACGCCGCCGAAGTCCGGATCAGCCGGCGGCCAGAATGGCGTCGAGGTGGCGCTCGGCCTCGGCGCATTCCCGCTTCAGCGCCTCGAGTTCGGCCTCCAGGCGGCGCGCCCGGCCGCTCTCATATTCCATCCGCTGGCGCACCTCGGTGAGCTCGGCGCGGACCACGTCGAGGTCGCGTGTGGTGGGCGAGATCAGCGCGCCCATCTCCTGAGCCCGCTGCGCCAGCTCCGCGGCGGCCGCGTCCAGCGCCTTGGCGGGCGGCGCCTTGCCGGTCGAGGCGGCCTCGAACCAGGCGTGCACCCGCCCCGCCAGCGCCCCGGCCCAACCCAGGTCGGCCAGGCCCTTGTCACCGGCGTTGTGCCGCAGTTCCGGGGTGAGGAACTCCCCGATCGCCTTGGCCGCGGCGTCGGTCATCCTGGGCAGCGGCGCCTTGTGCGCCGCCTCGATGCGGGCGACCTCGCCGCGCCAGTCGCGCAGCAGGCCGTCGTAGCTGACGAAGGCGCGTGGCAGGTCACGGCTGTAGGCCTCGGCGGCCAGCATGTAGGCGGTCCAGATCAGCACCGACTTCTCCGGCGAGAAGCCATTGCGCCGGGCCAGCGAGCCATGGACCGCCAACGGATGACGCACCGGGATCACGCAGCGCGCCGCCACCTCCTGATCGGCCAGCACCTGGCGCCAGAAGGGCATCAGCACCGTGACGCGCGGGTCCTTCAACAGCGGGTAGAGGACGTCGCCATATTCCTCGGCGAACAGCGCCTCGGCGCGACCCAGCCAGTCCCGCTCGGCCTTGGCGGCCAACGGGCGATAGGGGAAGGCGAAGACGTCGTCCCAGGCCGTGCCGCCGGCCCGCATCCGCTGGTCGTTGAACAGTGCGATCTTCCAGGGCTCGAAGTAGCCGCGGGCGTTGTGCTCGTCGCCGCCCATGACGTTCTGCGGCAGCGAGGCGCCGGCCAGCGCCAGCACCTGGGTCACCGCCGAGGTCCCCGAGCGGTGCATGCCCAGCACCAGATAGGCCGTCCGCGCCGCGCCAGCGGCTTTGGCTTTCGCGGCCTTGGTCGTGGTCATGAAAGGTCCGCTCGCAACCCGCGTCTCAAGGTCCTGGCTCTACGGGCGCTTGGCGCGGGTCGCAAGGCCCGCCCGCCGGTTGATCGCCCCCCGCATCTGTTGCACACACCCCGGGTAACGCACAGGAATTAGCACCGCATGGCCGCTCGGGCCGCCCTCAATCAAGACAATAGGGGTGATGAGGTCCACCGGGTGGTGTCCGCGGCGTTGGACGGCGCCTTCTACCGCGCCGTCTACCCCGACATCGTCGATGCCGAGCTCGATCCCGTGCGCCACTACGTGGAGAGCGGCTGGCGCGAGGGTCGCGATCCGGCGCCCTGGTTCTCCACCCGAGCCTACGCCCAGGCCCATCCCGACGTCGTGCGCGCCGGCTGGAACCCGTTGCACCACTTCCTGGTCCAGGGGCGTCGCGAGGGGCGCGAGGTGGTCCGGTCCATCGAGGCCGACGACTATCTGTTGCGCCGCGCGCGCCGCGGCGAGGAGCCGGCCTGGAGCTTCGAGGCGCTCACCGGTGGGACCAAGGACCCCGACGCCATTGCCGAGGAGAGCGCGGCCAGGCATCGCGAGCGGGTGCTGGCGGCCACCGAGTTCGACGTCGCCTTCTACGTCGCCAGCAACCTCGATGTGGCCAAGGCCGGCGCCGACCCGCTGGAGCACTTCCTGACCACCGGCTGGAAGGAGAACCGCGACCCCAACGCCGAGTTCTCGGTGAAGGACTATCTGGAGAATTATCCCGACGTCGCCGCCTCCGGGATCAACCCGTTCTACCACTACCTGGCCGCCGGCCGGGCGGAGGGCCGCTCCAGCCGGGTCGACCTGGGCTTCCGTTTCGAGATTCTCAAGCACCTGGCGCCGCTGGACGCCCGCGTGGCCCAGGTGAGCCGCGCTGTAGCCCGCCTGAAGCCCGGAATGGCGGCGGCGCTGGCCAAGGCGCTGGCCGGCTCGCGCACGGGCCTGGCCGACCTGCACATCACCTTCAGCCACGACGACTACACGACCAACACCGGCGGCGTTCAGCTGTGCCTGCAGCGCGAGGATGCGCGGATCGCCGCGCTGGGCCGCGATCACCTGCACATCTATCCGGCCAAGCCCTGGCCGGTGGTGCGGCTGCACGGCGAAGCTGGCCCGGTGGGCGTGCTGCTGAACGGCCAACCGGCCGGGGTGTTCTCGGGCAAGACCGTGGCCGGCGTGCTGCGCAAGGCGGCGGGCGCGGTGAAGCCCGGACAGCGGTCCTTCGCGATCCATAGCCTGCTCGGCCACAACGCCGGCGAGACCGCCGACATCGCGGCCGCGGCCGGCCTGTCGGCGGGCTATTTCTGGCTGCACGATTTCGCCAGCCTCTGCGCGGGCTTCCACCTGCTGCGCAACGACGTGGAAGACTGCTCCGCGCCGCCGCCGGAAAGCATGGCCTGCGGGGTCTGCGTCTATGGCCCCTGGCGCGCGCGGCATATGGCCGAGCACGAGCGGCTGTTCGAGCGCCTGTCGCTGACCGTGGTCAGCCCGTCGCAACCCACCCTCGATCTGTGGAAACGCACCGCCGCCTACCGCACCGCCGGCGAGGTGATCCTGCCCCATGCGCGCCTGGTCGAGCGCGGCCTTGCGCCCCGCCCGCCGGCCGGGCGGCCGCTGCGCATCGGCTTCGTCGGCATGCCCAGCGCCCACAAGGGCTGGGAGGTGTTCCGCGAGCTGGTGACCGCCTTCGGCGAGGACCCGCGCTACCAGTTCCTCCACCTGGGCGGCCGCACCGAGACCGGCCTGCCGCTGGAGTTCCACAAGGTGACGGTGACCGAGGCCAAGCCGCGCGCCATGCAGCAGGCGGTCGAGCGTCACGAGCTGGACGTGGCCCTGATCTGGCCGCTCTGCCGCGAGACCTTTTCCTTCACCGCCTACGAGGCTGTGGCCGGCGGCGCGGCGGTGATCACCGGGCCGGACAGCGGCAATGTGGCGGCCTTCGTGGCGCAGACCGGCCACGGCCTGGTCCTGCCGGACGAGGCGTCGCTGGGTGCGCTCCTGGCGTCCGGCGAAATCGCCGCGCTGTCGCGGGCCGAACGCGCGCCCAAGCTCTACGATCTGGAATTCAGCGGTCTCACCGTCGACCTGCTGGAGGCCGGCCGATGAAGGCTCTCTGCTACTCCAGCTTCACCTTCTCCTACCTCAACCGCGCCCGGGTGCTGTTCCAGACGCTGCGCAAGTTCCACCCCGACTGGGAGCTTGTCGCCCTGATCACCGACCGGGCGCCGCCGGGCTTCGTGTTCGACGCGGCCCGCGAGCCGTTCGACCGGGTGGTGTGGGCCCAGGACCTGGCCATCCCCGACTTCCAGCAATGGCTGTTCAAGCACGACGTGGTCGAGGTCTGCACGGCGGTGAAGGGCCCGTTCCTGCACCAGGCCTGCGGCTGGGGCGCCGACGCGGTGATCTACCTCGATCCGGACACCGCGCTCTTCTCCAGCCTGGCGCCGCTGGAGGCCCTGCTGGAGGAGTACGACATCCTCCTGACGCCGCATCTGACCGACCCCAACGAGGAGACCGAGGCGATCCGCGACAACGACCTGTCGGCCTCGCGCACCGGCATCTTCAACCTGGGTTTCGTGGCGGTCCGCACCACCGGCGAGGGCGCGCGCTTCGCGAAGTGGTGGAACGATCGGCTGCTCGACTGGTGCTACGACGACATGCCCAACGGCCTGTTCGTCGACCAGCGGTGGTGCGACCACGTCCCGGCGCTGTTCGACAAGGTCAAGGTGGTCCGCGACCCCGGCTACAACGTCGCCAGCTGGAACCTCAGCACCCGCAAGGTCACCGTGGAGAAGGACGGCGCCATCACCGTCAACGGACACCGTCTGCGCTTCTGGCACTTCACCAAGCTGGGCCCGATGGGCGACGCCATGACCCGCAAGTACGGCGGCCGCAACTTCCCGGTCTACGAGATCTGGGGCTGGTACAAGCGTCAGGTGGCCGCCGCCACCGACCCGGCGATCCCGGCGCGCTGGTGGGCCTACGGCGCCTATTCGGACGGCGAGCCGATCGAAAAGCCGCACCGCGAACTCTACCGCGTGCGCCCCGACCTGCAGGCCGCCTTCCCCGATCCGTTCCAGGCCGACGCCGGCGCCATTGGGGGCGGCTATCGCCAATGGCTGGAGACCCAGGCGGTCTAGGCGGACGCGCTCGCCTTGACAGGTGAGGCCTCGCGCCCGAGACACCCCATCATGGCCAAGACCCCCGCCAACAAGACTGGCCAGCGCAAGACGGGTCGCAAGGCGAAGGCCGTCGACGGCGGCCCTATCGACGTCGCGGCCAAGGCCAAGGCCGCAGCGCAGCGGGCCGCGGGCCTGCGCGCCGACCTCGCCCATGCGCTCGGCCTGGCCCATCAGGCCCAGCTGCGCGAGGCGCTCACCCGCACCGAACTGACCCTGGCGTTGGGCGAGGCGCTGAAGGCCCGCGCCAAGGCCGAGGCCGCCACGCGCGCCCAGCTGGCGGACCGCTTCCTGGCGGCAGGCGAGGCGCAGCCTCTGCGCCATCACGGGCGCCTGGGGCGATTGGCGGACCGGACCCTGCTGCGGCTTGGCCTCACGGGGCACGCGCGGATCATCGCCGACGCCGGCGTCTGGCGCGGCGGCGAGCTGGCCGAGATCGGCGCCTACGTGCGGCGCAGAACCGATCCGACGGCGCGGCCTGCAACCCTGTTCGACCAGGCCTGGTATCTATCGACCTATCCCGACGCCGCGGCGTCGGGCATGTCGCCCCTCGTCCATTATCTAGTCGGCGGGGCCGCGGCCGGGCACAGCCCGCATCCGCTGCTGCATCGCAATTTCTATCACGGCGCCAACGCCCAGGCGCTCGGCGACACGCTGGTCTCGGCGCTCGAGCATTTCGTCCGCGCCGGCGCCGCAGAAGGCCGCGACCCGCACCCGCTGTTCGACATCACCCACTATGCGGCGCAAACGCCGACGCTCGCGCCGGGCGAAGACCCGGTCTCGCACTATCTGCGCGTCGGCTGGCGCGACGGGCTGTCGCCGCACCCGCTGTTCGACCCGGCCTGGTACCGCCGCCAGATGCCGCGCCAGGCCGCCGACGTTGCGCCGCTGGTCCATTATCTGACCGTGGGCTGGGGCGAGGGGCTGTCGCCGCACCCGCTGTTCGATCCGCGCTGGTACGTTGAGCAGAACCCCGACGTGGCCGAGATCGGCGCTGAGCCCTTGACCCACTTCCTGCTCGGCGGCGCCGCCGAGGGGCGGAGCCCCAGCCCGTGGTTCGACCTGCCGCACTATCTGGCGGCGCGCGGCGCGGCGTTGGACCCGGCGGTCAATCCGCTGGTCGACTACCTGCAAGGCGGCGCCTGGGAGATCGCCGAGGCTCGGCCGGGCTTCCCGACGGCGGCCTACCTGGCCTCGCACCCCGAAGTGGTCGCCCAGGCCATGACCCCGCTCGACCACTGGGCGCGCCAGGGCGTCAGGCCCTAGGCGGCGACGCGAGCCTCCAGCGCGTCGAGCTGGCGCCAGATTTCCGCATAGTAGTCGTCGACGTAGTGGAAGGGGCTCAGGCCCCACCTGTGGGCGTCGTCGGCCAGCCGTTGGCCGGGCGCCTCGACCCTAGCCATCGGCGGCATCAGCGCCGTGAAGGCGGCCTCGTAGCGGGCCAGCAGGGCATTGTGTTGGGCAATGTCGGCGCTGTGGCCGGGAAGGATTTCGACGCCCTCGATCCGCGCGGTGCGCTCGCCGCTCACGCGGCGCCGCTCCGCCCAGCGGGCGGAATGCAGAATCAGTTGCGCGCCGCTGAGCGGGGTGGCGCGCACAAAGGCGGCGAACTCGGCGGCGGCTTCCAGCCACAACCGCTCGGCCGCGTCGGACAGTCGCGGAATCGGCCGCGCGCCCCGGAACGCCGGCTGCTTCAGATAGCCGCTCGCCTGCAGCTCCCAGCTGTGGGTCGCCAGCCCGCCGCCCGCCGAGAGGAGGTCGAACCGCTCGTCGATGAAGTCGAAGATCAGATGGGTCGGGCGAAAGGCCACCAGCTCGGCGAGTGCGGTCTTGCGCAGGTCGGCGACCAGGGCCCGGTGCGGCTGCGGCTTCAGCCGGCCAGGGGGCTTGGCGGCGGGGCGGAACCCGGCCACGGGTGCGGCAAATAGGCTGGGAAGGCTGGTGCGCGAGACGTACATCAAGTCCGCAACGCTCCCGCCACGGAAGCGCCACAGATCGCGGGTTATGCAGCTCCCGACAATGGCGAACCTAGGCATTCGAGCTCCCGGCGCCGTCTACATGCGCGCTGAGAGGGAATTCTAGCATGGGCCGCGGACGTCGCATTGACTTGCGCAGGGGTGGAAAGCATCTCTTCGCCGCTTCCGGGCGTTTTGGAGATCGGCACGTTGTTTCGACCCCGGTCTCTTCGCGTTCACCTTTTTAGGTCACCTTTCATTTACACTGACAGTACGGACGGCACGGCTCGGCGCGCATCATGAAGATATTCAGCTTTTTGACGAATCAGCCGGACAATGTGCTTACGCGCGTGCTGAACGACGGCCGCCATCCGTTCGCGGTGGCCGCAGCCTTCAGCTTCTTTTCGAACGTCCTCTACCTGGCCCTGCCGCTGTACACCTATCAGGTCTACGGCAGCGTCCTGATCCACCAGAACGTCCCGACCCTGGTGGTGCTGAGCGCCGTCACCCTGTTCGTCTTCGCGGTGTCCAGCGTGATCGACGACTATCGCGCGCGCATCCTGATCAACTACGGCGCGGTGATGGACCAGAGGGTCTCGGGCAAGGTGTTCTCGGCCCTGTTCGACGCCGCGTTGCGCGGTGAGCCGAGCGGTCGCACCCAGGCGCTGCGCGATCTCGACTCATTCCGCCAGACGCTCACCGGCATCGCTGCGGCTGCGTTCTTCGACGTGCCATGGATTCCGGTGTTCCTGATCGCCCTCTACATGATCGACCCGGCGGTCGGGGTGCTCACCACCGTGGGCGCCTTTGCCCTGCTCGGCCTGGCCATCCTGCAGTCGCGATTGATGCGCCCGCCGGCCAAGGAGGCCAGCGACGCCCAGCTGCGCAGCTACGCCTTTACCGACGCGGCGCTGCGCAACGGCGAGGTGGTGCGCGCCATGGGCATGCTGCCCACCCTGGGCGCCGCCTGGGCGGGCCACCGCCGGGTGACCATCGAGCGCGGCGCGGTCGCCGCGGAGCTCTCGAACACCTTCACCGACATCATCAAGGCGGTGCGGATGGGCATCCAGGTGCTGATTATCGCGATCGGCGCCTACCTGATCATCAAGGGCAAACTCCACCAGGGCATGCTGTTCGCCAACATGATCCTGGCGGCCCGCGCCCTGCAGCCGATCGAGAAGATCGTCGGCGCGTGGGACCCGCTCAACAACATGGTCCGCGCCCACGAACGGCTGATGCAGTTGCTGTCGCGGGCCGAACCCGCGGCGCCAGCGACCGCCCTGCCACGTCCGGCCGGCCGGCTGACTGTCGAGGCGCTGAATTTCGCGCCGCCCGGATCGCCCAAGCTGTTGCTGGGTAACATCAATTTCGCGGTTCCGCCGGGCGAGACCCTGGGTGTGATCGGCCCCTCGGGCGCCGGCAAATCGACCCTGGCGCGCCTGCTGGTCGGCATCTGGCGCCCGAACAACGGCGTGGTGCGCCTCGACGGCGCTGACGTCTTCACCTGGGACCGCGCCGACTTCGGCCGCCACATCGGCTATCTGCCCCAGGACACCGAACTGTTTGCCGGGACCATCCGCGACAACATCGCCCGCTTCCGTACTGACGTCAGCGACGAGGAGGTGGTCACCGCCGCCCGCCTGGCCGGCGTCCACGAACTGATCCTTCGCCTGCCGAAGGGCTACGAGACCGACGTCGGCGACGGCGGTCACACCCTCTCCGCGGGCCAGCGCCAGCGGGTGGGCCTGGCGCGCACCATGCTGGGCGACCCGGCGTTCATCGTCCTCGACGAGCCTAACGCCAGCCTCGACGCCGAAGGTGAGGACGCCCTGCTGAAGGCCCTCGACGCTATGAAGGCCAAGGGCGCGACCGTGGTGATCATCTCCCACAAGCCGTCGATCTTCCGCGCCGCCGACAAGATGCTGGTGCTGCGCGACGGCCGCGTGGAGCTGTTCGGACCGCGCGAGCAGGTGATGAACCGGCTGATGAAACCGACCGAAGTCCGCGCCGTTGAGGCCGGGTGATGAAACTCGATCTGACTCCCGTCCGCTCGTCCTACGTCACCCCGACCTTCGGCGGCGACGAGGTGATGCCCGCCGATCATGTGCTGCAGAAGCGCCTGCGCCGGCCGATGATCACCGGGGCGATCGTCATCGGCGTTCTGGTCGTCGGCCTGGGGACCTGGGCCTCGTTCAGCTCGCTCTCGACCGGCATCACCGCGCCGGGCGAAGTGAAGGTCGAGTCCAACATCAAGACCATCCGCCACCGCGAAACCGGCATCGTGAAGCAGATCCTGGTGCAGGAAGGCCAGTTGGTGCGCGCCGGCCAGCCGCTGATCACCTTCAACGACGTCGAGGCGCGCGCCGCCAACGACGTGATGCAGAATCAATACGACAGCCTGACGGCTCAGGCGGCCCGGTTCACCGCCGAGGCGACGGGCCAGACCGCGCCGCAGTTCGCGCCGGATTTGATGGCCCGCACGGCCGATCCGCGGGTCGCCGGCCTGATTCGCGACCAGCAGTTCCTGTTCACGACGCGAGCCCAGCTCTACCAGAGCCAGCTCTCCATTCTGAACCAACGCCTGGACCAGATTCAGTCGCAGATCCAGGGCGATCAGGTGCAGGTCGATTCGGTCGAAGAACAGATCAAGTTAACCAGCGAGGAAATGGCCGGCTATCAGCAGCTCTACGACAAGGGATTCGCCCCCAAACCGCTGATTCTTCAACGCCAGCGCGCGATCGCCGACCTCGCGGGCCGCAAGGGTTCGCTGCTCGCCGACATCGGCCGGCTGAAGCAGCAGATGGGCGAGACCAAGATGCAGATCGCCGCCGCGCGCGACACCCGCGAAAGCCAGGCTGCGGAGGGTCTGCGCGACACTCAGGCCCGCGTCGCCGACACGCTTCCCAGGCTCACCGCCGCGAAGCAGACGCTAGACGACACGGTTACTCGCTCGCCGGTCACCGGGAATGTCTTCAACCTGAGCCAGTTCACCCCCGGCGGGGTCACCGGCGCAGGCGAAAACCTGATGCAGATCGTGCCCGCCGATGCGCCGCTGATCGTCAGTGTCGCGATCAAGCCGGAAGACGTCGACAAGGTGCATGTGGGGATGAGCGCGCGGGTGAGATTCACCGGCCTCAACCAACGCTGGCACAGCCCGCTTCCGGCCAAGGTGATTCTGGTGGGCGCGGACAAGCTGACCAACGAAAAGGCGGCTATCCCGACGGCGACTTACAGAGTCGACCTGCGGGTCGATCCGAAGGAGCTGACCAAGCTCAAACAGAGCGCCCAAATCACCCCGGGCATGCCCGTTCAGGCGATGATTGTGAGTGGTGAAAAAACCGTTATGGGATCGCTGATTTCACCCATTACCGACACCCTTCACGACGCGCTCCACGATCAATAGATGCGTCTCGGTAACAGGGCGCTAATTCAAGGATTCTGCGGCCTTTTTGCAGTTGCGCGAAGGGCGGGGTTCCGATAGGTCTTCCATCGGGCTCGTTTAACCTTCGCCGCAGCCACGCTATGGCGCTTGGGATAAATGGACCGCCGGGACTGCCCCATCGGGGATGGGGATCAGGCGTTCCGGGGGTCCGTGTGACACAGATCTGGAGAGACTAAATGCCTACTTATTTCTTCGAAACGATCACGGCGGCGCAGGCGTTGGGCTTCAACGCCACGAACGACACGCTCGTGTTCAGCAACCCGACGTCGTCGGGTTCCAAGACCTCGGTGATCTATAACGCCGCGACGGCCACCACGGCGCCGACGGTCACCATCACCGATCTGGTTACGGGTCGAGCCGTCACCTTCGACTCGAACGTCGATCCGACTGGCGCCACGGTGGCCAACACCGGTATCTACCATGAAGGTGAAGGCGGCGCGTTCGGCGTGATCGTGTTCCCGGATGGCTCCAACCTCGTGGTCGGCAGCGCCGATCCTGCGGCCGGCGACACGGCGAGCGGCTCGGCCTTCGCCGACGGTCTGTTTGGCGGCGACGGTGCGGACAGCCTGGCCGGCGGGACCAAGGGTAACGACGTCATCCAAGGCAATCAGGGCAACGACACCCTGGCTGGCGGCGCCGACACGACCGGCGCGTCGACCGACGGCAACGACACGATCTTCGGTGGCCAAGGCAACGACTCGATCTTCACCGGGGGCGGCAGCAACTTCGCCCAAGGCAACAAGGGCGACGACGTCGTCACGGCCGGTCTCAGCACCGCGTCGAACACCCTGCTTGGCGGTCAAGGCAACGACACCGTCACCGGTGGTACGGGCAGCGACGTCATTTCGGGCGACCTCGGCAACGACACGCTCGTGGGCTCCGGCGGCGACGACAGCCTCGCTGGCGTTGACGGCAATGACGGTCTGACCGGCAATACCGGTGACGACACGCTCGATGGCGGCAACGGCACCGACACCATCGTCGGCGGCGGCGGCAATGACTCGATCACGGCCGGCACCGGAGATGACGTCGTTTCCGCCGCGGGTACGACCGCCCTCACCAAGGCGTTCATCGACCTGGGTTCGGGTAACGACGCCCTCGTCACCACGGGCGGCGGCAGCAACACGGTCTTCGGCGGCGACGGCGACGACACCCTCGACATGCAGGGCGGCGTCAAGGCGAACGGCGACACCACTAACATCGAACTCAACGCCGGCAACGACACCCTGACCGACGGCGGCACCGAGGGCTTGACGGTGCTTGGCGGCCAAGGCGACGACAGCATCAGCGCCACCGGCGCTGGCAATCACAACGTCAACGGCAACCTCGGTGACGACACCATCCTCAGCAGCACGGGCAACGACACGCTCTCCGGCGAAGATGGCAACGACAAGATCACCGGCGGTGGCGGCAAGGACAACCTCTTCGGCGGTACGGGTAACGACACCCTGATCGGCGGTACGAGCACGACCGGCGGCGACACCATCTCCGGCGGCGACGGCAACGACAAGATCGACAACGGCGGCGGTGGCAACGACGTCATCGACGGCGGCGCGGGCAACGACTCCATCGCCCTCACCGGTGGCGCCACGAACTTCACCAGTGTCACGGGTGGTGACGGCAACGACACCATCAACAACACCGGCGTGGGCGCGACCGCGATCGATGCCGGAGCTGGCAATGACAGCGTCCAAGGTTGGGTCGGTGTCGACACCATCACCGGTGGTGCGGGCAACGATACGATCTCCGGCAGCGCTGGCACCGACTTCCTTACCGGTGGTGGCGGCAACGACGTCTTCCTGTTCGCTCACGGTGACTCGGGCGTCACCGCGGGCTCCCTCGATCAGATCAAGGATTGGGGTCCGCAGGACGCGATCGTCATGGGCGCCACGGCGGCCACGGACGGTGTCAACTACTTCGAGCTGTCCGCGACTGACTATGCCAGCGCCCAATCGGCGGCCAACATCGACCTCGCCGGTCCGGCGCGGTTCGTGGCGGTCCAGGTCGGCGCCGACGTGGTGATCTTCGCGAACACCGCGGCGAACGGTGCGGCGACGGACGCGATCACGCTGGTCGGCAAGACTCTCGCCGACGTCCAAGGCGCGAACTTCCTCTTCACCTAAGCTGATCGCCAAAGACTACGGATTGGGCCGCCCCTCGGGGCGGCCCTTTTCTTTTGTGGCGATGCCAACGCCGCCGCTCTACGACGCCAATGTGCAGGATTTGAAGTTCGCTTCGTCTGGGTCGTGCTCTGTTGCGAACTTCAAATCCGAAAAAGCACATTAGAAACCTACACTTGCCAGTGTCCTTATCGCTTCCGAAGTTCGTCCGAGCCTGCCACAAGCGCATACGAACTTCGGAATCGGGACACTAGAGCATGTCCAACGCGGCGATCCTGCTCCACCCCAACGGCATCGACACCACGGGGCCGCGGCTCCTGGGCCGCCACGCCGCGGGCGAGGGCTTCCTGCGCGGCTTCCTGCGCCACGCCGATGTTGATCAGTTCAACTTCTGGAACGCCGCCCGCCGGTCGTCCGAAGAGCTCGAGGCTCTGGTCCGCCGGATCGAGCCCCCGCAAAAGCCCGTCAACTGGATCTCCATCACCGACCGAAAGGGCCTGGCCGCCGCCGGGGTCCTGCACCTGGCCGGCCCGGACCTTGCCGCGCACGCCTGGGCCCGCCACCTCTATGGCGCCAGCGCCTACTCGATCTGCGGCCTGACCCACACCATCTCCACCCAGCGCGCCATGGACATGCTCAGCCAGATGCTGACCGCGCCCGTGGAGGCGCACGACGCCCTGATCTGCACCTCCAAGGCGGTGCGCGACAGCGTCGAGGTGCTGCTCGAGGGCGTGCATGACTTCCTGGCCCACGAATACGGCGGTCCGCGCAAGCGCCCGCAGCCGCAGCGCGTCACCATCCCGCTCGGCGTCAACGTCGACGACTTCCAGACCTTGCCCGACCACCGCCGCGCCTGGCGCGAACGCCTCGACATACCGGCCGACGCGGTGGTGGCTCTCTACGTCGGCCGCTTCAACGCCCGCGACAAGATGAACCCCGCGTTGATGGCCCAGGCCCTGGAGATGGCGGCGCAGCAGACCGGCAAGACCCTCTACTGGGTCAACTCCGGCTGGATCGAGGAGCACGACGACGCCGAACGATTCCACGCCGACACCCGCCAGCTCTGCCCGTCGGTGGAATACCGCTGCGTCGATGGCCGTGAGCCGGACACCCGTTTCTCGATCTGGTCGGTCGCCGACTTCTTCATCAGCTTCTCCGACAACATCCAGGAGACCTACGGCCTGACTCCGGTCGAGGCGATGGCCGCCGGCCTGCCTTGCGTGGTCACCGATTGGGACGGCTATCGCGACACCGTCCGCCACGGGGAAGACGGCTTTCGCGTGCCGACCGTTGCGCTCGCGCCGGGTAGTGGCATCGACCTCGCGTACTGGCACGCCCAGACCTGGATGTCCTACCCCGACTATGTGGGCGCCGCGAGCCAGGCCACGGCCATCGACTTCGCCGAAGCGACGCGCGCCATTTCGATCCTGGTGCTGAACGCCGAGTTTCGCCGCAAGTTGGGCCGCCAGGCCCAGGCCCGGGCGCGCGCGGTCTTCGACTGGGCCGCGGTGATCCCCCAGTACCAGGCGCTCTGGGCCGAACTCAACGCACGGCGCCACGCCGCCGGCCCTGCCGCGCCGCAACCCGACAACCCGTTCCGACCCGATCCCTTCAAGTTGTTCGCCGGCTATCCGACGCGCCACTTCGGCAAGGCCTGGACCGTCGAGCTCAACCGCGCCCTGACCTGGCCCGACATCGAACAGCGCCTGATCCTGCCGCTGGCGGCCTACAGCGCTTTCAACCGCCCGAGCCTGGAGGAGATCCGCCGGCTCGTGGCCTGGTTGGCCGAGCGCCCATCGGCCAGCGTCGCCGACGTCGTCGGCCTGTTCCCACCGATGCGCCAGGGCCCGGTGGAGCGTGGCCTCTTGTGGATCGCACGCTACGGCGTCGTCACCCTGCAGCCGCCAGCCTAACCAGAAACACGAAGGCCGGGCGGAGGACCTTGCGATCCGCCACCCGGCCAATGTGACACAGCCATGGAGAGCAAGGCTGAGGCTCCAGCTTAGCGCAAAGCCTTGCCGTGCGAAAGCCGAGTGCGATCACGTCTCGGTTAGGCCCTAGAGCGCCGTCTGGAACCGGCGCGAAATCGCCACCGCGGCGCCGCGCCGGACCCGGACCTCGGCGGAATAGAGGCCGTGCGGCCAGCCGCCGGCGGGCGCCTTGGCGCCGATGAAGATCAGCTCCTGGTCGCGATCCCGAACCATCGGCGCAGATCCGCCCTGGGCGACCACCCGTCCGCCCGGCGCGGTCAGGGTCAGCTCGACGCTGTCGCCAGCCGCCAGCCCGATCACGCGGGCATAGGCCTCCAGCGGGGTTGTCGCCGACGCGGGCGGCAGGGCGCCGGCCTCAACGCCGTCCATGCTCACCGCGCCCCCGGCGAAGCCCGCATTGAGCACCGCGCCGGCCTTGTAGGCGAGGGTGCGCTGAGCCTCCGGCGTCCACAGCGGCGCCTGCGCCTGGCAATTGGCGGGGCTCGCCATCTCCGGGGCGAAGGGATCGACGACGCTCGCCCCTCGCCGGACGCTGAAGTGCACGTGCGGGAACTCGGTGTCGCCGGACAGGCCGACCCGGGCCAGGGGCTGGCCAACGGCGACCGTGTCGCCGACCTTCACCTTCAGGCTGCCCTTCGCCAAGTGGCAGTAGTCGGTGATCCAGCCGCCACCCAGTCCGACGGCCACCCGGTTGCCGCACTCGCGTCCGGCCACCGAGGGTGCGCCGGGCGCGCGGATCGAGATGTCGGGCACATCGTCGCGCGCCGCCACCACCCGGCCGGCGGCCGCGGCCAGCACGTCGACGCCGGCACGCTGCACGCCCATGTCGGTCAGCCGGAAATCGATCCCGTCGTGGGCCTGGTAGGTGCGGCGCCCACAGCGATAGTCCAAGGCGCCCGGACCCGGGTCGCGATCCACATAGTGCTGGATCTCGCAGTTGCGGCCGATCGTGCAGGCCAGGGGAAACGCCAGCTTTGGTGGCGCCGGCGCCTGGCCGCGGGCCGCGCCCAGCGGGGCGATGGCGATCAGAGCCAGCAGAGAGATGGCAGCCATGCGCATATCGTGGGCTCCTGGTCTGACGCGACGGCGAGTCTGGCGCGCCCAGGCGCCCGATCTATGGCGTCAATCGAACCGCACGCCGGTCAGGTCGGCCAGGCGCGTCAGGTCGCGGGCGTAGATTCGGCCCAGGTGATCGATCTCGGCGGCGGTGAGGTCCGAGCCATAGTTTATCGCCGCGCCCACATGGACCTCGCGGGTGCGCGGCGAGCGGCCGCCCGGCAAGCCCAGAAACCGCCGCGCCGCGGCGAGGACCGCGCCCGGGTCGTCGCGCAGGTCCTTCGAGCGCAGCACCAGCAGCTGATCGCGCGGAAACAGCCCGAGCAGCCGCTCGATCTGCTCCCCATAGAAGCCGCGCTCGACGTACGAATATTCGCGGTGAAACCCCCAGGGGTCGGCGTCGAACAGCCGCTGACGCCCCTCGCGGACGCACCAGGCAAAGGGCTGGGTCTCGGCGCCGCGGGCATACTCCATCTTCCAGTGCGACCACGCCCGCTCGACGGGTTCGCGCAGCAACACGATCAGCTTCATGGCCGGGTCGTAGGCGCAGATCCGCTCCAGGCTGTTCGGCCAATAGAGGTAGATCGGCGTCGCCTCGCCACGCAGCCGCCCGTCTGCCGGCAAGAAGCTGGCGTGATAGGCGTCGTAGTCCGGCCGTGCCCAGTCCTGGCCCTCGTCATCGAAGAAGTGGACTTCCTTCTCCCGCGACAGCGCCAGCCCCGGTTCCTCGGCCAGATAGTCAAACAGCGCGCTGGTGCCGCCCTTCTGCGCGCCGGCGATGAGGAAGGAGACGCGTTCGGGGTCGGCCATGCCCCTGGATCGGTCGCGGGCCGCCGGCTGGCAAGCCGAAATCGCCGCCCCTGACCTCATGGGTAGGCATGGCGACGGCCCGTGACGTCTTAGCTCAGCCTATCCAGGCTTCATCCGGCGGGAGGTCCGCTGTAAGGAAGGCGCGAGTTCCCGGGGCGGCGCAGGCGGATCAATGAAGACGGTTATCCTGGCAGGCGGCCTCGGCACCCGCATTTCCGAAGAGAGCCACCTCAGGCCCAAGCCGATGATCGAGATCGGCGGGCGGCCGATCCTTTGGCACATCATGAAGCTGTTCTCGCACTACGGCTTCGACGACTTCATCGTCTGCCTTGGGTACAAGGGCTATGTGGTGAAGGAGTATTTCGCCAACTACGTCCTGCACAACGCCGACCTGACCGTCGATCTGGCGAGCGGCGTCACGGAGTACCACGCCACCAAGCACGAGCCCTGGAAGGTCACCCTGGTCGACACCGGCGAGGAGACCATGACCGGCGGGCGGCTGAAGCGGGTCGCCCGCTACCTCGACCAGGACGAGCCCTTCTTCCTGACCTACGGCGACGGCGTCGCCGACGTGGACCTGGCCGCGCTCGCCGCCTTCCACAAGGCGCACGACAAGGACGCCACGGTGACCGCGGTCGCCCCGCCCGGCCGCTATGGCGCGCTGGAGATCGTCGACGGCCAGGTGCAGCGGTTCATTGAAAAGCCGCCCGGCGACAACGGCCTGATCAACGGTGGGTTCTTCGTGCTGGACCCCAAGGTCATCGGCCGCATCGACGGCGACGACACGATCTGGGAACAGGGGCCGCTGATGGGCCTGGCGGCCGACCACCAGCTGATGGCCTATCGCCACGACGGCTTCTGGGCCGCGATGGACACGCTGCGGGACAAGAACGTCCTGGAGGCCATGTGGGCTTCGGGCGAGGCGCCGTGGCGGCGCTAGACGCGAGCTTCTGGCGCGGCAAACGGGTCCTGCTCACCGGCCACACCGGGTTCAAGGGCGCGTGGGCGGCGATCTGGCTAGCCGGCGCGGGCGCGGAGGTCACCGGCCTTGCGCTGGCCCCCGACCAGAGCCCCAGCCTGTTCGAGATGGCCGGCGTCGAGGCCTTGGTCACCTCGCTGATCGTCGATCTGCGCGATGCGGCGGCCGTCGAGGTGGCGCTGAAGGGCCGATCGTTCGATCTCGTACTACATATGGCCGCCCAGCCCATCGTGCGCACCGCCATCGCGGATCCCGTGGCCACCTTCGCCAGCAATGTCATGGGAACCGTGCACCTGCTGCAGGCGCTGCGCGTCCAGCCGGCGCTCAAGGCCGCCCTCGTGATCACCTCCGACAAGGTCTACGCCAACGCCGAGACCGGCCGCGCCTTCGCCGAGGGCGATGCGCTGGGCGGCAAGGATCCCTATTCGGCGTCCAAGGCGGCGACGGAGATCGCGGTTCAGAGTTTCGCGAAAAGCTATTTCGAGCCCGCCGGCGTCCCGCTGGCCACCGCGCGCGGCGGCAATGTCATCGGCGGCGGCGACTTCTCCCGCGACCGGATCGTGGCCGACATCGTCCGCGCCGCCCGGGGCCAGGAGCAGGTGGTGCTGCGCCACCCCGAGGCCACCCGGCCCTGGCAGCATGTGCTGGACTGCGTGGCCGGCTATCTGGCCTATCTGCAGGCGCTCGCCACCGACCCGGCGGCGCCGCGCGCCATGAACTTCGGGCCAAAGCCCGGCGGCCGAGAGGTCACTGTGGGCGAACTGGCCAGCCTGGGCGTTGAGGCCCTCGGCGCCCGGCCCTGGCGCCATGAGTCCGACCCTGCGTCGATCGAAGCCCGTTCGTTGGCGATCGACGCCAGCCTCGCGCGCCGCGCCCTGGGCTTCGAGAGCCGGCTCGACGCCCCGGCCGCCGTGGCGCTGACCATGGACTGGTACCGCCGCCAAGCGAACGGCGAGGCCGCGCTCGACTTGTGCCGAGGCGAGATCGCGGACTACGAAGGCGCCGCATGACCCAACACCTGTGCCGCTTCTGCAAGACCCCGCTCGTCGACACCTTCCTCGACCTCGGCCGCCAGCCCCTCGCCAACAGCTACCTGAGCGCCGAACAGCTCGCCGCCGGGACCGAGCAGGCCTATCCGCTGCACGTGCGCGTCTGCCGCAAATGCTTCCTGGTGCAGGCCGACGACGCGGTGCCGGCCGACGCGATCTTCGACGACGGCTACGCCTACTTCTCCTCCTACTCGACCAGCTGGGTGGAGCACGCCAAACGCTACGCCGCGGCCATGACCGAGCGGTTCGGCCTGGGGCCGCAGTCCCTGGTCGTCGAGGTGGCCAGCAACGACGGCTATCTGCTGCAGCACTTCGTGGCCGCGGGCGTCCCCGTGCTGGGCGTCGAGCCCACCGCCAACACCGCGGAGGCCGCCGTCGCTCGCGGCGTGCCCACCGAGGTCGCCTTCTTCGGCCGCGCCACGGACAAGGCGCTGGCCGCGCGCGGCAAGGCCGACCTGATGGCCGCCAACAATGTGCTGGCCCACGTGCCGGACATCGGCGACTTCGTGGCCGGCTTCCCGGAACTGCTGAAGCCGCAAGGGGTGCTGACCTTCGAGTTTCCGCACCTCCTGAACCTGATCGAGAAGGTGCAGTTCGACACCATCTATCATGAGCATTATTCGTACCTGTCGCTGCTGGCGGTGGAGCAGGTCCTGCGCGCCAATGGCCTGAAACCGTTCGATGTCGAACTATTGACGACGCACGGCGGCTCGCTGCGGCTGTTCTGCGCTCACATGGACTCCGATCACCGCGAAACCGCCGCCCTGGCGACCCTGCGCGAGCGGGAGGCGACCGCCGGCCTGGGTCGCGTCGAGACCTACGCCGGCTTCGCCCCGCGCGTGGAGGCGGTGCGCGACAGCTTCCGCGCCTTCCTCGCGGCCGAGAAGAAAGCCGGCCGCCGGATCGCCGCCTACGGCGCGGCGGCCAAGGGCAACACCTTCCTGAACTACTGCGGGACCACCACCGCCGACATCGAGGTGGTGTTCGACGCCAGCGCGGCCAAGCAGGGCCGGTTCCTGCCCGGCAGCCATCTGCCGATCCTGGCCCCGGCGGACGTGGACGCGGTGAAGCCGGACGATTTGGTGATCCTGCCCTGGAACCTGAAGGACGAGATCATGGGCCAGATGGCCCGCATCCGCGATTGGGGCGGCCGCTTCGTCACCGCCTCGCCGGAGACGAAGGTCCTGCCCTGATGCGGTTCACGCCCACCCCGATCGCCGGCGTCGTGATCGTGGATGTGGAGCCGCGCGCCGACGACCGCGGCGCCTTCGCCCGCCTGCAATGTCCGGAGGAGTTCGCCGCCGCCGGTCATGCGTTCACGCCGGCCCAGACCAGCCTGTCGCGCAACCCGAAGGCGGGCACGCTCAGGGGGATGCACTACCAACCCGAACCCCACGCCGAAGTGAAGCTGGTCCGTACCATCCGTGGACGGATGTTCGACGTCGCCATCGACCTGCGCTCCGACAGCCCAACCTATCGGCAATGGACGTCCGCCGAGCTGTCCGCCGACAATGCCCGCGCGCTGCTGATCCCGGAGGGCGTGGCGCACGGCTTCCTGACCCTCGAGCCCGACACCGACGTGCTCTACCAGATCAGCCCGGCCTTCCGGCCCGGCCACGAGGCCGGCGTGCGCTGGGACGATCCGGCCTTCGCCATCGCTTGGCCCATGGCCCCGACATTGATCTCGGAGCGCGACGCGACCTACCCTGATCATCAGGCGGGGACGTAGGCCATGCTGAAGATCGATCCGACCGCGAAGATCTCGCCCCTGGCGGACATCGAGGATTCCACCCGCGGCACCCTGATCCAGATCGGCGCGCGGACGGTGATCGACAGCTTCGTGAAGTTCAAGCCGGCGGGCGGCATGGGCGACGTGGTGATCGGCGACGACTGCGCCATCAACTCCGGCACGGTGATCTACACCGGCAACGGCGTGACCATCGGGGACGCGGTGGCGATCGCCGCCAACTGCACGCTTGCGCCCACTAACCACGCCGTGGCCGACGTCACCAAACGCATCCGCGACCAGGGCTTCCAGGCCTCGAAGGGCGGCATCGTGATCGGCGAGGACGCCTGGCTGGGCGCCAATGTGGTGGTGCTGGACGGCGCGGTGATCGGCAAGGGCGCGGTCGTCGCGGCGGGGTCCGTGGTGCGCGGCGAGTTGGAGCCTTACGGCATCTACGCCGGCGCACCCGCCCGCCGCATCGGCCAGCGCGGCGGCTGATGGCCACGACCGTCATCGGCGCCCAAGGCTTCGTCGGCCAGAGGCTGGTCTCAGCGCTCATCGCGCGAGACGAAACGCCCTGGACGCCGGCCAAGGGCGACCCCGACCTGCTGACCCGCGATCTCGGCGTCGTCTACTATTGCGCGGGCCTGACCGCCGACTATGACGCCCGCCCCTTCGACACGGTCGAGGCGCATGCGACCCTGGTCAACGACATCGTCCGCGCCGGCCGCTTCGAGCGGCTGATCTACACGTCCTCGACCCGGCTCTACGATGGCCTGGCGCTCGCCGAAGTCGACGAGAGCACGCCGCTCACGTTCAACCCCACCGATCCGCGCCGCACCTACGATCTCTCCAAGGCGCTGGGCGAGAACCTGGTGATGACCCGGGCTGGCGGCCGCGGCGCCGTGGCGCGCCTCGCCAACGTCTTCGATTGGCAAGACGGCGCGCCGGGCTTCCTGTCGGACTGGCTGATCCGCGCGCGCGCCGAGCGCGACCTGACGCTCGACTCCAGCCCGCACATCGCGCGCGACTACATCCACTTGGACGATGTGGTCTTAGGCCTGATCGCCATGGCCGGCGCGCGCGACCCGGGCATCGTCAATGTCGCCAGCGGGGAGCTGGTCACCAACGGTGAGATCGCCGAGGTTTTCACCGCGGCCGGGCGGCGCGTAGAGTTCACCCGGGACGGCAAGGCCGCGGCGCCGCCCAACACCTCGGTGGCGAAGCTGTCCGCGCTCGGCGTCACGCCGACCCCGGTCCGCGATGTGGTGCGGCGCTATCTGGCGGAAGGGAAGTTCGCATGAAGCTGGTCGACCACAGCCGCCAGAGCCTGCTCGACTACATCGTGCGCCAACAGGCCGCCGTCGTGCCCGACGGCCGCGAAGACGCCTTCCGCAAGCTGGCCGACGCCCACTTCGATGCGGCGCTCGCGCGGATGAACGTCTGCATCGACGCCTGCGCGCCGTGGCGGGCCGGCGAGTTCAATGTGCTGCAGTCCTCGCAGCACACCATCTTCCTGTATTACCTGGCGAATTCGATCTGGAAGGGCAGCGGCGACACCTCCGCGCCCGTGCGCCTGTTCCTGATGAACAAGGCCTTCAACGGCATCGATCTGTTCTACGAAATCGCCATGCCGGAGGTCTTCTACATCGGCCACAGCCTGGGCATCGTGCTGGCCAAGGCGACCTACGGCAACTACCTGGTGCTCTACCAGAACTCCACGGTCGGCCGGCACAAGGACCGCATCCCGGTGATCGGCGACCGCGTCGTGCTCTATCCCAACACCGCCGTCGTCGGCAGCTCCGTGGTCGAGAACGACACCGTGGTGTCGCAAGGCGTCAGTGTGCTGAACAAGACCGTCCCCACCGGCATGATGGCCTTCGCCGGCGGACCGGGCGAGCTGGTGTTCCGGCCGCGCCCCGACGATCTGCTCGCGGAATACTTCCGCCTCTAGGGCTTCGGCCGGACGGTCCTGGCGATCAGATCGTAGAAGTCGCGCGCGAATTGTTCGGACTGTCCGAGCGGCCCGGCGCGCATCTGCGCGCGCAGGGTCTGACGCAGCGCCGCGCGCCGATCCCGATCAAGGGCCAGCGCGGTGGCGACCTGTACGAAGTCCTCGCGATCCGCCGCCGCTAGGTCGGCAAGGCCGCTGTTGCCCAGGATCGAATAGCTGAGCCGCTCGAACAGCGCCTCGCCCACCAGGCTCACCACGGGCACGCCCATCCACAGGCTCTCCGTGGTCGTGGTCCCGCCGGTCAGCGGCGCGGTGTCGAGGCTGATGTCGATCTCGTTGTAGACCGCCATGTGCGCGCCACGGACCGCGTGGAAGACGATCCGCTCGGCCTCGATTCCATGGCGCGCGAATTCCGCCGTCAGGTTCCGGCGGAAGCTCGCCGCGGCGGCCTCGGGCCGCACGATCATGAACTGCGAGCCGGGCGTGGCGCTGAGCACCCGCGCCCAGAGCGCGATCGTCGCGCGGTTGTACTTGTGCGGATGATTGGCCGTGCCGAAGGTCACGACGCCCGCGCGATCCTGCGGCAGGCCGGGCATGATCGCGTGGTCGTCGGAAAACGCCATCCGCCCGAGCGCGATCCAGCTCTGGGGCATCATCAGCGGCTTTTCGATCATCAGGTCGCGGCGCGTCGGCGCCGTGAGCGGATCGCAGATCAGATAGTCGATGGCGGCGAGCCCCACCGAGTGCGGATAGCCCAGCCAGCTCGCCTGGATCGGAGCCGGGCGCCACGCCAGCACCTCGACCTTGTTCATGTCGGTGGACCCGCCGAGCTCGACCAGCATGTCGAGCTGGTCGTCGGCGACCATCTGTGCGGCGTCTCGCGCGTTGGCCGACGGCGCCACGCGATAGGCCGCCGAGGCGTTCGCGATCAGCGCCTGCGTCGGGTCCACATAGCCGCCCTTGAAGAAGGAGTAGCAGTAGAGCTCGAACCGCTCGGCATCGGCGTACTCGAACAGCGGCAGGGCGAAATAGCCCACCGGATGATCGCGCAGGTCGGAGGACAGGAAGCCCAGCCGGATCTTGCCCCCGGCCGGCCGCCGCGGCGGCTTGCGGATCGGGCTGCGCGCGGCGCGCGCGGCCACGTCACGGCCCCAGATGCTGTGCTGCTCAAGCAACTCCTGACGGTCGTCCGCGGTCTCCACCTGCGCCAGCTGCCGCAGCAGCGGTGCGTGACGTCCGCTCTCCGCCCAGGCCCGGCCGCGGGCCTTGAAGCCGGGCAGGGCGGCGACCTCGTCAAAGGCGCAGACCCGCACCAGCGTCTCGAAGAGTACCTTCAGATGGCCGGGGTTGGCCATGTCCGCGCCCTGCGCCAGCACGCCTCGCGCCAACGTGTAGGCCTCATCGAGGTGCGCCCCCTCATCGCCGCTGCGCGTGCGCTCAAGGCTCTCAATGAGGCCCACGGTGAAATTGAGATTGCCCGGCTCCAGTTCGACGGCGCGGCGCAGATGCCGATTGGCGCGGTCGCGTTCGCCGTCGTTCTCGCCGATCACGCCGCCGAGCTGAAAATGAAGCCAGCCGGCGTCCGGCGTCTGCGCCAGAAGATCGGTGAGAAAGGCCTCACACTGATCGAAATCGCCGGCCCGGCGCAGCGCCATGGCGCGGGCTTCCAGCAAACGCGGATGGCCCGGGTTTGCCTGCAGGGCGCGATCCAGCAGGGCCTCCGCCTCGGCGTCATCATGGCCCTCCGCC
>Ga0105248_10000612_pt1 | contig 40731 bp, 84 predicted proteins | sample KBSS34metaG_FD_81524 | JGI IMG/M metagenome (GOLD analysis project Ga0105248, IMG submission 81524) | Switchgrass rhizosphere microbial communities from Kellogg Biological Station, Michigan, USA - KBS S3-4 metaG | ecosystem: Host-associated > Plants > Roots > Rhizosphere > Soil | place...
ATAGGAGCCCGTGTAATAACCCGTTGGTTGCGCGGATTCGTGAAGTATTGTTTCCCGTACCCCAACGTAGCCCTGTACTTTCCCCCACCATTGCGCCGCGCTTCTTTCTGTCCATACCTCAGTCGGTGTACGCCGCGCCTGGCATGGATACGAGGGGCACGGTCAGGCTGAACGCCAAAGGTCCAGTTATCTCGCTGTGCTGGAGGGTTCGGCATTACCATGTCCAGGCCGGCTTCATCGTTTCCACAATGCTGTCCTGAGAAAGTAGGCCCCAGTACCGAGAATCGAAGCTGCGTTCGTTGTACGGCGCGAGACAGAAAACTAGCCCACGCGGCACTGTGATTACACCGAGGAACCGAGCAGGGTAGGGCCGCCCCTTTGAGTCTTGTTCAAAAACCTTCGTGTTGGAAACAGATTCCCCATTGATGCTTACTCCTTCTGGAGCCACGACCACGACATCTCCTTCCGTTGCAGCAATCGGCTTCACTAACATCTCTGTCCACCCTGGACATAAGCCAAAGCCGATGTACCCGCGCGCCTTGGCCTGCATTGCCATGGCCTTGGGTAGGCAGAAAGAAATTAGTGATCCTTTCGTTGCCTGCTTCCTGTCTCCTTTCCAGTAGTATCCAAGCGGCAAACTTGCTGAGTCATTGTAACGCCAGGGCAAGAAAGGCTTGATTGTCATCGGCAGTAACCCAAGCAGGAGCAGAAGGTAAATGGTTTTCACTGTTTTCATGGTGCCGTCACTGTTCTGTTCTTTTGTTACGCTGCGGAGTTAAGGAAAGGGCTATCCGTTTTCACTTGTTTGACATCCAAGCTGAAAATTTTTCACTTCATCTCTCAATGAGTGAGCAAAAACCAGAGTCCGCCCAACCCAATGAAGGTGCTCACAGAGGAGAGAAGATACGAATGAGCAGATCCCCATGCTACGATTTCTTGGCCAGTATGGGGGTGAAGGCTGAAATCCAATACTATGAATGGAAGAACAATAAGCAATGTTTTCAACACCCCAATCTCACACATGGCGTAAAAAACAATCCACACGAGGGTAAAGATAAGAACAGCGGCGAATATCTCTATGGGATTACACATCATTGTTTCTTCACTCCTATCCTATCTGTACCTCTCTTTTATTTCTTCGATGTCCAAAGAGTTGATAGACTATAAAATTGAAGAATCCCAAGGCAAGAAATGCTTGTGCGACCCATGGCCGTTCTGGATACAGGAAGATAAGAAACGGCGCCATTGCTAAGGGTAAGAGTACAGTAAGGGGAAAGCTCACTTCCGCACCTCCTCACCATTCAGCCGAACAGCGGAGAGATCCACATCCGGCACTTCTTTGTCTCCATTGAAATACGTGGCTTTGTATTCGTAGACTTCTTCCTTCCTCCCATTCTTCTTACTGACGGGCATTTGCTGTGCCTTCAACCAGATGAAGAAATCCGGGCTCACCTTTTTCGTGAGGAACGCGGAAACAACAGCGGTCATCAATTGACCATCAGTCTTGAAGTGTTGACCGAGCGTTTTTGCGTACTCTTCATACTGCTGTACAAGGTCATACGTTGCAGCTTCGAGTCTGAAGTTAATGGTTATTGCTTTCCGGTGATCGGGGGCATCGAGTTTCATGCGGTCTCCTTTGTTATTTTTCTGAAGGCTTACAGTAGCCAGTGATCCAGTTGGGTTGCTGTTGCAAAACCACAAGCCTTGCCTCACAGTCAGATTGCGAAGTGTAGCCGTTATCCCATACTGGAACCGGCTCTCCGTTAATGAGGAGTAAGTACACGAGCATCCACATATTACTTCCTAGGGCGCTTCGGGCATTTCTTCGCAGCGACCTGTGATGAATCGCGGATCACTGCGTAGCTCGTCGAGAATCTGTTCACATTTAGAGAGGGAGTAGTATTTATATCCGATCTCCGCCTCTACGTGGCCGTTTATCAGTAAAAAGTAGAGCACCAACCACATATTATCTCCAGGCGTACAGTTGAATCCCAAGCGCTAGCCATAAGAGACCCACTGTGCAGACGAGAAGTATAGGAAAGGGGGAAATAGTCCAGGCTTCTCCGAGCGCTAATACAACAAGGAAAGTAAGTATTCCCCAGATAATAAGCTTCATCCTCCTAGAAATCATCATTCTCTTCAACGTAAATAAGAATCTTCACCACATGGAATCCAACGAACCCGAGGAGCCAGAGCATGGCAATCAAGACGAAGGCTCGTAAAGAGTAAGCAGCGAGCCACATAAGTAGCAACCATGAGCACCCGATGATGACACAGAGAAGAATGCAGTCGCGCAAGAATGAAGGTTTCATTGGAGCAGCTCCTACCCAAACAACGAATACAATAAAATGATGGGGGCCTGCCACGCGGCAATCGTCCAGACAGGGATATCCCGCTCCTCTGTGCTGATTGTCTTGTCGCCAAGTACGATGGACAAGCCAAACGCGCACATAAAAATGACCTTGAAAAAAGTAAACAGTGCATCCATTAGTTTCTCCTCCAGGGACCGGGGAACTCTTGAATTTGTTGGAATGTGGCTACGAAGTTATATCCGACCGGGACCGATACTGTTGGACGAATTCGCAACTTCCTACGCAACTCTTCTCCGATGACTTGCCCCAACACTTGCCCGAACCCTTGAGCCGCGGCATCTTGTGGCGACATCTGGTAGCCGTACCCGTCATATGATGAACTCTGGTAGGTTGCCATTCTGACGCCGGCTGCAACGAGAGAAAGAATTGCTGCGGACCCGTAGCGCTGGAAGAAGTGGTGGTTCACTGGTCCGTCAATGCCTTGAATCCCATTTTGCATCTGCGCATTGATCCCAGGCGCTGCTAAGTAGGCCCCGTTGGGATAGTCCGCATTCGGTGGGAACTGGAGTAAGGTCAGCTTCAAGTTCAACACAGGCTGTTCGTTGTTATCCATGCTGGGATCTCCGATGCCGACCACTCGTGTGCCAGCGGGAATCAGCACCTCTTTTGAGTACAGAGAATCGAGCACGTCCGTGTTCACATGTCCTACCCAGGACCCGCCCGGCGCATCGGAGTTGGCCCATTGATCTAACGTGATTGGTAAGTGTGTCCCGGCATAGAGAATGTGAGACGATCGGGGAGCGCTCAGGTAACTGGTGGAAAGCGGGCCAGCATTGGCGAGTTGTTGATTTGCAATCTGCGGCTGTCCTTCCGTTGTCCCTGTCCCTGTCTCTTGCGTGGCTCCATTACTTGCTTGACTATTCATTACCGCAGCAAGAGTAGGGGTCACCCCGGCTCCTGTCTTCTCGGTATTGTTGTACAGATTGCCATCACTCACAGACCGTAGTGCTTTGTTTTTTTCGTCGTAGCGTGTCTCGATCGTTTTCATGTCTTGCTTAAAGAAGAGATCCGTACGTTGCATTTTGCGATCCATTGCTGATTGTCTGAGCGCAAAGTATTCACGCCACCCAGTATCAAAGAGCGCCATCTGCTGGCGGAACTTCGCTTCTTCCCACCGCTTATCAATCGGCTCTTCCTTTGGCTTCTCTGGAAGGTCAATCTTTGGTGGTGGCGGTAACGGTTTCTCTACGATGTCTTTCGTTACCATCGGGTTACCACCCACGACCGTGAGGTCTGGAGTCTTGGTGCGGCTGACTACGCCGTAGTACCACAAAGACCCGATAAATAGGACAGGAATACTGACGCATACAACAACGAGACGCCATCGAATACGACGACTTTGATGAGGGGCCGCCCCTGTGACATTAGTTGCCATTATTGCCTCGTGATCTGCACAGTGGGTTGATTCTTATCCGCCCCGTACCGGATCTCCGCTTTATCGAAGAGTCCCTCGACGGTGATCCAAGGAAGTGCTTGCATGTTTATATTTGGGATGAGTTCCTCACCGCTCCGCTGAATAAAGATTGCCGGGATACCAAGTGTCTCTAGACCAGAGGGAAGCAGAATAAAGGTGCGGGCGTTATCGTTGGCAACGAAGGAAGGACAGAACCGTGCACCGCCACACTCAATTTTGTAGTTAGTGTAGACATGGCTCAGGTCCGTCTGTAGCCCATGCGCCACAATGGTCTTCTCGTGGGCTTGGTGCTCTTGGGCTATGGCGTTGAGCTTCTTGACGATATTTTCTGGATACCAGAATTGCAGGAGCTTTGTAGTCTTGGACCCTGACACGGCATTGATTGTGTACATCCGGCGATTGGTGCCGAAGCTCACGGTGGTTTTCATGTAGGGCAGTGTGTCTTTCGGCTTTAAGAGCAGCGTCTGTACAACCCCGTCTCCTTCTCCATATTGCAACGGAAACGCAATCCACCGTTCTTCATCAGCGAGATAGAATCCGTTCTTATTAAGAATGAACTCTCCGGGCTCCAGCTGGATCTTGCAGAAGTCGAGGGCTTTACAGTAGACCGTCGGTTCTTTCTTCAGGTTGTACGGCCACACGATGAATCCTGTGGTCTTGGTCCGGTCTATAATGTCCGCCTTGCCAGTCTGAATAAATCGTGAAGCCGCTTCACTGATGTCCGGTTCCAACGTGTCTAAGAAATTCACTGGAGTCGGGGGAACAATCGGTTCCGGTGCCGGAGTCTCGACAGCATGTGCTTGTATCATAGGTGGGGGAGGTGGAGCGTATGGTTTCTTTGTGGAGCAGCCTAAGACCCAAGGCAGGAGCGCCATACCAAGAAGAACTATAGAGATGGGTGTATGGTGGTATCTGTGTAGGAAGAAGCAGATTACTGCTCCGGCCAGATACGCCCCCGCTAACAAAAGAGAGTCGTGTACTACACGTTGAGGCATCGGTGCTGTATGTGGGGGAACAAGAGGAAGAAGAACCCATATGGTAGCCCCAAGGAACAGATACCCCAGAGAGAGGCAACTGACACGAAAACCGAAAATGCTCATAGATAACTCCCTTACTTCATCTCGCTATACGAAAACTCACTGACAAATACTCCATCCCGTGAGACTTCGCGTTCTGCTCCCGTTAACTTGCTTGGGTCTTTCAGTTCGAGAGTGCCACTACCTGCAAACTGCTGCGGTGTCCTGTTATGTGTCGGCTCTCGTGTTTGTTCCTGCCACCGGGCAGTAAACGAGTTCCCCGTCTGAATGGCGACTTGCACGGTGCCTTCAATAACGGACCGTGAAAGATCGCGGGCATTGAGGTCGTCAGGTTTTCCCTCGCGGGCAAAATACTCATCAATGAAGTGCTGCGCCTTCGTCCTGCTCATGTGATACGCAATGTTGGTTTCTTGCTGGAGTACAGCATCCCGTGTCACGAGCCGTATCCCCTTAATGTACCGTTCTAGCCTCAGTCGAATAGCTTCTTGATCGTGCGCGTCAACAGACCGAATCCCGAACTGCCACGAATTTCCTAGTGCGTCAGTCACGTCGCGGTAATGAAATTCCTTCCTTCCAAAAGAGAGAGCCACCACCGCCACGAGTAGGGCAACTGCAACCCCAGACACTGCCCACAGACTTACCTGGAGGTCATGCTTCTCTTTGTCTTTCTGTGTAAGGATGTCGGACCAGTAGCCGACATTGGTTTGGTCAATGTCGAGGATCGGATGCGGCGCTGTCTTTTCTGTTCTCGTAGAAGGCATGAGGAAGATTCCTTATTCACTTACACATTGACATCACAATTTGTTCGATATACTGTGACATACAATGTATATAGCAAAGTCGAAACAAAATGCAAGCGCCTTCTTTTTTGTGTTCCCCTTCCCTCAAAACGCGGCCACTTTGCACACCGTGCGCGGTCCGCTATAAGTATGTCGATGCCTAGCACACCCAAAGAAAAAAAAGCAAGAGGCGCGAACCCTCCACAGGATCAAGGACTCTATTTACGAGTGAGTCGGGAATTGATGCAAAAGATTGACGAGGCAGTGACGACACGCCGGCGAGGAGCGCCTGGCTTGAATGTCTCGCGTTCTGGGGTTGTGCGGGAGCTGCTCTTGCGGGTATTAGCGGAGAAAGAGTCACTGTAACTTCGATAGTTTCCACCTTCCTAACACACCCAATCCGGCGCATACTCTTTCCTACCGTCCGCAACTGGGCGGGAAAGGAAGAGTATGTACAACAGAATAGGGTTGACGTTTGCTCTCGCGTTCGTTCTCAATCAAGGGGGAAGCTGGGCGGGACCGCCGCAACCAAACATCGCCCCTTCCTCCCCGACTGCGATTATCGAAACCTCGAACACTGCCATCGGCCAGGGAGCCCTGGCGAATAACACCACCGGCAACTACAACACAGCAAGTGGTCTCAATACACTCTATAAAAACCTGGGGGGCTGGGAGAATACCGCTAGTGGCAGTCAGGCCATGCAGGAGAACACGGACGGCTCGTACAACACGGCCACGGGTCAAGCTGCACTGTTTGAAAATACGCTGGGCAACTATAATACAGGAACCGGACTGAACGCGCTCTTTTGCAACACCACAGGCAGCCTCAATACTGCGATGGGAGCCAATGCCTTGATCTGTAATACCACCGGGATTGGGCAGTCTGCGTTTGGCGCTAACACGCTCCGGCAGGCGGGAATGACGAACTACAACACCGCCTTTGGAAGTTCCGCCCTGGCCGTCTTGGGAACAGGCAACAGTAATGTTGGCGTGGGAAGTTCCGCGTTCGCGACCATGACGACAGGTCAGCAGAATACGTCACTAGGGAATGTTACTTTTCAGTTCATGACTGCCGGTGATCGGAACATTGGCCTCGGCTATGGCGCCGGGAAGTTGCTCACCTCCGGATCTGACAATATCTACGTGGGGACACAGGGGGGCGCCCCCACTGAGTCAAAAACGCTGCGCCTCGGCAGTGTCCAGACGCGCGCGTTCCTGGCGGGAGTGTCTGGCGTGCCTGTCGTCGGGAATACCGTCTTAATCAATAGCCAAGGCCAGCTTGGCGTGCTTGTCTCCTCAGCTCGCTACAAACAAGATGTCGTCTCTCTGCAGGACCAGAGTGGAAAGATCCAGCGCTTGCGGCCTGTGTCCTTCCACTATAAGCAGTTGCCCCAGGAGTCCGTACAGTATGGGCTGATTGCAGAGGAAGTAGCAAAGGTCTATCCGGAGTTAGTCACACGTAACGCACAGGGGAAGATTGAAGGGGTGCGATATGACGAGCTTACGCCGCTGTTACTTGTGGCGCTCCAGCAGCAACATCGTGAACTCACTGCTATGCAAACACGGATAGAGGAACTCTCATATGCCATCAATCATGCGCCTGCTTATGAGGCAAGCCTTACCCCTATTGCCGGAGCCTGTGGGAAGTAGCGCAAATTCCAGAGCGTACACAACAGCTCAGCCATCGCCTTTGCTTCAGCCAATGTCAGGTGGTGAATCCTCACAAACGACGGTCCTATATTGCCAATGAGGTAGGAACGGTTAGGCTTGTGCGCGAATATCTCTGTTACCTGTTGCCGAATTCGCGCACAGTCTTCTGGTGTGAAGATTAAGCAGTGATGCCCTCGATACGCAAAGACGAGATCGCAGACACAAATATACTGGCTTCGATAAGATCGCACGTAGAGCACAGGCATCGCCCCTGCTTTGGCAATGGTATACTGCCGCTCCTCTTCTTTTTTGCTCCACACCATCCACGGCATAGCGCTCCAAGGCCAAGCGTCACGGGCTGGTTTGAGTATCTTCGCCATTTACTCCCCCAGCTCTTTATTGCGGTGTAGTCTTCTGCATATCCACTCTCGCTTCGAGTAACCGCGCTATCAGCTGTTCAAGGTCTTTAATTTCCCAAACGGCGAACAGTTGCTTTTCATCAAAGCACCCGTCACGAGATCCAGAGTCAAAGTCAAGCGGCACGCTCGTGCCGTTGTACTGTGAGTCCTCTAACAAGAATGCCACTTCTCCTTCGTCCTTACCATCGACAGCCCCCACGAGATCTTGATAGCCAAAATCCATCTCTCCTATGTTCTCCCCCTTAATGCAGAAAGTATCAAACACGCACGGTTGATACTTCGAGTAGAGCGTCCCTGCTGGTAGTGTCAGAAATGTGGCAAGGTTGACAATTCTCATACTGTTTCCTTCCGCAGCGCTGGACTTGGCGATCGCGCTTTCCAGAGCTGCATCCTACGGAGCCGTTCAGATTCGAGGTCCGCTAACTCCAGCATGATGTCTCCCCCTACGCTGCAACAATAACGACAGACAAAGACCGTGCCCTTACTGGGCACGTCTATCGTATCAATGCACTCTGGGCTGTGGCAAAAATTGCCTTGGCAGATGATGCAGATATTCCCTTTCCATCCGACTAACAAATCTTCGTTGCATCTGTCGCAGATATAGTAAGTTTTTTGAAAGACGAGGGCGCGGGGTTCAGTGACTTGCATAGTTAGCCTTTGTTTTTCCCTGCCTTGATCCAGGCTTCAATGGCAGTGCGAGCTTCTATGAAATTGAGTTCACGATCCATGGTAATGGCAAGCGCTGTGTCGTCAGGGTCCGCCTTGCCTGCCTCAAAGCTCCCCCATCTCGCTATGAGTGTGAGTTCTTGTTTCCAAAAAGGTTGCGTTTGCGTGAAGGTAATCAACGCATTGACGCAGTCTTGGCACAGGGTGGCGTAGTAGGAGCCATACAGCTCTCTTTCTCTTCCCAAATAGTGATGGCAGCGGTCGCATTGTTGCATAGCGTTCCTTTCAACAAATCAGAACCGCCCAAGTGAAACGACTCCGCAACGAATCCTTTCTTTTATTCTCAGGCGGCTCCGTGGAAAATGCTAGTGGCCTATCTCTGGTGGGGTCGCCGTTGGCCCCTCCTCCGGTGGCATCTCGCATGTCTTAATGAGTAATCGTGCAAGTTTTTGCCATGACTCAAAAAGAGCCTTCATGGTTTCGTACTGCGCTTTCATTTCGGGAGTGACGAACTCCGATTTTTCCCTAAACAGCGTTTCCCATTTTTCAAAATTCCCCTTGGCTCGTTTGTCAAATTCTTCGTTTGTCATGTTTCATTCCTTCGGTGGTTGAAGTGGGCCAGCCCACTCGTGTTCAGGGAGAAATGCGTCTGGGATATATTGATCTCGTCGAATATCAAAAGCATGCGCAAATTTCCCATTATCTGTTGCAACTCTGACCATGAAGGAATCGGCTGAATCTTCATGTCTACACCAGTAATACCCGTTTTCGGTGGGTAGTCTTTTCTTCCAGGTCTTTTTTGCTTGTTTCATACCCCCTCAAAAATTCATCGGTTGGACTTCGAGTTCAACAGCTGCCGTTTTCCCTTCAACATGCTCAATGATAATTCTGCGAAACTGTCTGTCGTTGCCAATGCGTCCAGATTTTTGAATCGAATCCCCGATTGATTTAATGGCGTCGCAATCATGGCGCTGATTGATGAGCCATATTTTGAGTTCAAGCGGTTCATTGTGTACCCATTCTCGTTTCTCTTGCGCGAGAAAGGACCACGCAACCAAGGCTTCGTAGCTCTTGACGGCATCACTTGGGGCAATCCAGGACCGCCCCTCTTTGTTGCGATGAATCTCATAGGAATTCGCCTTGTTCACAAGACGGCCAGGAATCGTCACACGGCTCATTCAATCCCTCCGAAACATTTCCACAGCACGAACATCCACACCGGCTTTGTGTCGTCCTTGTACGTGCGAATTTGTACCGCTTCGCCGGTGTCTGTAGCGTTCGGGTATATGCTCTGCACAGCCGTCATCACCTTGGACCGCTCCCGCTTGGGGTAGCGCTTTTTCCATGTGAGAGTGACGGTCGTTTCATGCTGTGACAGTTGGTACAGGGAGCTGGGGTTGTCGTCGCTGCAGTAGCTCATTGCTTCTCCAAGAGGCTGATTTGACGGTCAAGATAAAATCTTGCTTTCTTCAAGTCTTCAAGCGTGTGTGTTCCGTCTTTCCGTCCAGCACGCCAAAGGTACTTCAACGTGTTCCCGAGATGGAACGGCAGGTCCAGAGCTTCAATCACGTCAATGCACTCTAGGCCGCCTACTTGATAATGTGGCGGATGATTGACGGGGTCCGGTTGCTCAGCTCGTGTGTGTTCCATCTACCGATCCTCCAGCATCGCTTCTTTGGCCTGTTCCGCCTCGGCCTCGGGGTCTGCCACATGTTTCCCTTTCGGCTCGGGGTGCGATTTGAGCCAGGCATAGGCGGCCATGGACCCATAGACCGTGTGACAGGCGAGTATCACTTTCCGTGCGCTGTTCAGCTCCTCTTGCAAGGTGGCGAAGTCGTTAAGTAAATTCAGTAACCATTTCGTTGCTAAAGTTGTTCCGCCTTTTGTGATGTGGCGGCGTGCGTCTTCCCGTGCTTCTCGTGTGGTCTTGAGTTTCATATCTCCTCGTTCTTTTCGGCGTGGATAAGCCAGCGGACTACGGACACAACAACCGCAACGACTGCGACAACAAGAAGCCAAAAGATCATCTCGCTTCCTCCTCTATCTCAGTGTTGGTGCTGCCACAAAATGGGCACACACAATCACCCGTGTCTGTAAATTCTTCCCCACAATCCTGACATTTTCGCATTTCGTTCATTTGCTCCTTACCCTTTCCCCATGTTCGGAATCAAATTCTCTGGCGCGCAATTACGGAAATTCCCGTCTTTGTAGCCGAAGCCTTTTCTTCGCCACGCTTCTCCCTTAAAGGTCAACCACACCAACCGCGCCACTCGGAAATTATGTCCGCCTAAGTTGTCGTACAGATACACATGCAGATGGCCGGCTTGTGCTGTCGTCACAACACTCGCCTTTTTGCGCATATTGTAGACATTCCCCTGGTCGGAGATCGCATAATGACCGAGTCCTAGGATCGGGAGGTACTTCCAGTGTTCGTCGGCAGGCATAGGGCTATATCTCTTCCTGTAATAGAAACCCCGGCGCCATATCTGTCCCTTGCCGGACTCGGTAGTCGAACTCACGGAGTCGCCGCAACGACTGCCCACACTCGCGCGAGCAGGTCAACGTGTGAACGTGGCTCTTGGGGCGATAATGGCCCCCACAGTATTTACAGCGCTTGAGTTGTTCTTTCATTTTTCGCACAGAATTGGCTTTTCTTGCCCTTCGGTATTTCCGTGCCCAATTCCCCGTACATCAAAAGATCGTGGCTCTATGGGCAAATATGGCTTTCTGAGACACAGAATCGTCTCATAGTCGATCTTCGGACTGCCTTTCTTCTCTGCAAGGCGTCGAAAAAACGATTTCCGCTCGACCGTGCGTCTCTTACTCGACCCGTCCAGGTGAAACTGTTCATCCAGTTCCGTCGTCAACATGGCGTGATGTTCGTGCAGCAGTTGAAACCCTACCGACTCACAGATCGCTTGCCATTGGTGTGGGAAGTCGACGAGCTCCCCCTTGCGGACGAACCCTTTCACCACCCACATGCTCACCGCGCCGGGTTTCAGCAGCAGAAACGATTGCTCGACAATCTGACGAGCGGCAGACCAGAAGGTGTCAGAAGACTCCCGGCCCAATTGGCCGGGGGTCTGCAGCTCCGCGTAATCCTGCTTCACTCGTAATGCACTATCTCCGCCACGCGCTGCTTTCCCTGCGGTCATGTTTGCTGGGTTGTGTTCCGCGTGACTGCTCGACTCGAATGGCGGACTACTCGCTATCAAGGAGAAATCACTGGGGGCCATGGCCCCCAGCTGGCCCTCGGTTGTGCCGTACTCAACAAACGGCAGTGGCCCCCCTTGTATGTGCTCTGGCTTTGGGTCTCTGCCTCCAGTATGGGCGCACCCTTCTGCATACGGCGGACTCCCACAGACCAGATCAGCCTGCTCGTGAATGATGGAACTCAGGCACCGCGAATCACCCTGGAGCAGCACCGCTGTTCCCCAGCCCGGCATGGTCGCGAAGCGCTTGTTCCACAGGTCAATGTTCGCGTTGCCTAACGTCAAGAATTTTTCTTCCAGTTCTACACCAACCCACTGACACCCTGCCCGCATGGCCTCAAACGCACCAAGGGCTACGCCGCCAAAAGGATCAAGAATGAGGGAACCGGGAACAATCCAGCCTTTGTCTTTCGCATGCTGGAACATGCGGGCAATCAGAGCGCGAGAGAACTTCGCGGGATGGGCAAAGGCTTCCTCCACAATCAGCCCTTTCCACCCGCCGTCGTAACAGCCAGTCCAGTCGTCTTGACTCATATCTTCCCCCGTCTCGCTGGCACATAGCCGCGGTTCACATTACGCACACGCGCCGCTGAACCGACATGCGGCGCTTGCCCTTCTTGCTGGTACACAATGCGTGCTTCGTCCTCGACCTTCTTCCCCTCGACGGTGAACCGCTTCGCTATTTCTCGTCGGATACCGTCTGGTTCGAGCTTGAGATGCTCGCAGAGATAACGAAACGGCACGGGCGCCGTCGACACGTCTTCCCAGAACCATTGCCACGTCTCCGCATACAGTCGGCGCCCGCGTTTCCTGAAATCCGTCGCGTTCTTTTCCAATACATTCTTCGCGTCCCGTAAGATCGCGTGCAAAAAGGCGTGTTGCGGCGTACGAATCGCTGGTGATTCGGTCCACTGACAGGGTAAAATTGCCTCGTTGCTGAGCATCGCCTCCGAGAGATCCTTCCCGAGACGATTGGTGAACATGGAGGAGAATGTCTTCTTCTGCGCCGTCGACGCGGGCTTGCTGTCTGCGTATGTGAAGTACGCGTCTTTTGGATTCTGATACGAAGTCTCTGATAGATTCTCTATTTCTTGATCCATGCCGTTATGCCGCCTTTCATAACTCCCCTTCTATGACCCTACATGGTCGAACTTTGTCCAACCTTGTACCCCAAGTAAGGACAAAAATTCTCCTGAGAATCCGCGCACCTATATATACTGTCCCTACCTTCCCTACCTAGAAGAGATTTAAAAGATAAGTACGTGTAGGTGTGTACATATACGTGTGTTACGTGTTCGTGTGTTACGTGTGTATATATATGTTGCACCCCCAGTTTGGGACGGGACAGTAGGGACAATGTTACTTTCTTTAATGTTTTCATAGATTTAACCCGTCCCGACTCATGACCTCACGTAGTAGTATTCTCGGTCGCTGTCCCCACTATCTGTACGTCTTCGTTTCTTTACGTAACCCAATGTTTTAAGAATGATGCCAATACGGGTTTGCATGGCGCGGGTACGTCGTTCGGCGGGTACGTCGAGACAGAGCGAGCCAAAGATGTCTTGAAGGATCACATTGCCAGGACGTGCGGTGATGAAATCTGCTATTTTATCTTCCCACGGATCATCTTCTCGAACGGATTGTCTCACTTCGTTTGCTTCTGCCATGATAATGGGGTCATCCGTCCACCATTGTTCTCCTGCACGGTATGCTGCTCTGGCTTCTGCAAAGAGTTGAAAGAGTGAATCTCCGATTGCTTTGAGGTTGATGTCTCCGACTTGAACCGGGAAGAAGCGGCGGGCGCCGTAGGGGTCAACGATATAGGCAGGGTCATTTGTTGTTCCGACAAAAACAGTACGCCTCGGCTGGTCAATCTCATGGCGAGCATAGGCAGGTCGGTAGGCATCAGAAAGCATGGTCAGGAGACTCTTAATCCTGGCTTGTCCTGACCGGGCGAAGGCATCGAGTTCCGCGAGTTCCGCAACCCATGCTCTGCGTAAGGCAAGGAAGAGGTCTTTCGTCTCAAAACTAACAGAGAGGGCTTTATACCAAGGGCCACCAACCAACCGACAGAGACTCGTCTTCTTTGACCCTTCCGCTCCTTCGAGGACTATGACGGTATCAACCTGACATCCAGGCTTATAGGCGCGAGCAACCAAGGACAGGAAAAACGACCGGCCACAGAATGCTGTATACGGCGTTTGCTTCATGTTGCAGAAATCAGAGAAGAAATAAGACAACCGTTCTTCCTGATCCCATTCCGGCAAGGCGTCTAGCCATGTCGTAATTGGGTCATACTGAAAATCTCGTGACACATGGTCGACGGCTTGCGTACAGTGGCCGAGGTGCATCACTGCCATGCGGAACTCTTGCCGGAGATAATCGGCTAACCGCGCGTCGTCGGTATCACTCCAGCCATGGGCATCAAATCCACGTCCATATTCGTCAAATTGCGGTTCTCCGTACTCGGCTTGACCTGTGAAGCTGTTGTACTTGAGATTGTCGCGCCACAGCGGCGTATGGCGCAAAATCAAGCTCATGTTGGCAGGACACGCAATAGGATTCCCCTGTTGTGTCGTGAGTAGCCCTTTCCCCCATCCCGCTTCCCTATCCCAGCCATGTCCCTTCGCTAGATTGAAGAGTGTGCCTAGTGTGACGCTCTCTTCAGTCCCAACTCCGCTTTCGTGAAAGGTTTCCCAGGTCCGGTACTGATCGCCCTCGTCGTAGTGTTCGTCTTTCCGACTCCATTCGTCCCAGAGATGAAATGCTGATGTGTGTCGCGTCGATGCTAACGCCCGCCCAATTTTCAGCCACGTCTCACGGGTGGCTGGAGAGATAAATGTCAGCGCTTCTTTGACTTCGAGGGGATTAAACGAGATGATTGTTTTGGAAGGGCGTGTTTTCTTCGGGGGTGCAACTGAGGGTTTCTCGCTCGTCTCCTGTGTTCCTGTTGTCACTCTCTCTCCCCGGAACCCCTGCTTGTAGAGCGCTTGCGCCGCCGCGCCATAATCCCCGTTATGGTTGAGCAGGGTGTAGACGCTAAACTTCTGATAGCCCTTCGTTGTGTCAAATTGCGTCGAGCTGGAAAAGCAATAGAAACAATCTGACCCGGCATAATTGGTCGTGGCGCTCACATCGCGCTGCTTCCCTGGCCTGCGCCAATGGTCGACCTCTCCAATGCGTCGCACCCATTGCCACCCATGCGGCTCCAAAATGTCACGCCATGACGTGGCCGCGGCAAAGAGATCGCCAGGCCGCGTGCCGTTCTGTGTGGGTTGTTGCGTAGGAGGAGGGTGATATTCAGGCCGTACAGGCGATTCATCGAACGATCGGCAGAGAGTGAGTATGGCGTCTCGTTCTGTGGGGGTCAGGGTCACAATGGATTCCCAGCCGCCTTGTAAACGTCGATACGGTTTACCGGATTCATGCACGGTCCCATGACTTGGCGCCAAAATGCAGAATCCGCCTTCTCCTCGGGTTTCAATCAGGGTCTGGTAGGTCTGTGTGCAGGCGAGCTTCAGGTTCCCAGCGATCGTCGAACAGCGCCAGAGCAAATGTGCTCCAGGTTTCGGCGTTTGCTCCTCGTAGCCTGCTCGAATACGGGACACGAGCGCTTCAAGTCCTTGTTCTCGCGCTCGAGCGAGAAACGATTGATAGGTGTCCCAGTGATCAAAGTCCAACACTTCCAAGTTCCCGCTGACCGCGCCGGCGATGACGCCAATGCCTTGGCGTGTGGGAGGAAACCAGTGCTGAATCTCTGCGGCCGTGGGGAGTCGGTGCTCGTAGGTGCGCCAGGGCCCAATGGGTTTCTTGCTGCCGTCTTCTTCCGGTGGAATCACACAAAATCCCAACGCCAACCCGGTTTGGGCGAGGGACAACATTGGGGAAGTGTGCATCGTCACGTCATTGCCTTTATGAATTGTCTATGAGGAGGATTGCTTCAGTCGCCCTATGCGCCGCTAACCGGAGTTGTTCGCCTAACAGCGGGCACTGCAGTGCGTAGGCTTGGTCTGCGAGCGCAAGCATCTCCTTGTGCATCTGTTGGAGTTTTTCGATTGAGTTTGTTTGTCGTCGCTTCGCTGTGACGAGCGCAGCGATCTCGCTCCCTGGACCAGTGAGAGGAGGCATAGTTACACCGTTCCCCATCCGACACATGCCGTCCCATGGCTTGTGACATGCTCTCGGTAGGCTTTTCGTGCGAGGAAGTCCGCCCGTCGATTCTGTAGACGGGGAATCCACGTAAATGTGACTGTCCGTAACTCCTTGACCAGCTCACGTATTTCTTCCCAGAGAGGACGAAGCAAGGGCGCGTTTACTTGATATTCTCCTCGCAACTGTCGAATTGCGAGTTGACTATCTGAACGAATTTCAATGGGTTCTTGCAAACGATAATGCCAGATTGCCAATTGGACAGCGCGATTGATCGCAAGGTACTCTGTTTGATTATTCGTAACTCCTGGTCCTTCCGCTAAAAACTCAGCAATTGTGTCAACTTCTTTTCCGTTCTCCACAGCGGACACGCCATAGGTAGCGACGCCCCCAGGATTAAACGGCTCCACCGATCCGTCGCAGTACAGAATAAGACCCATGCAACACGCCTCCTTTCCCCCCGGTAGAAACCGGGGGGCCGACTTTGGATGCTTTAGTGTTCGGCGGGACCGCCCATGTCTTTGCTGTCATTCCCCCAGTCAATATCATCCATATCTTCAGGGGGGCCATCTTCGTCGAGGTCGGCCCTCACGCTGATTGCCCCCTGCTTCTTGACCGCCCCTTTGAGCCCGAGGGTCGCAGTCAACGACGCGGCATAGGCGCGAGAGCGGAGCTTGGTTGCGTCGTCGAACCTCTCAACAATGGTAAATGTGACTTGATTGTACGTGCCGCTCTTTTTCTTCCCGCGCGGCACTTCACTGAGCCCAAACGTGATAACGACATCCGCTTTGAAAGCACGGGCGTTGAGTAAATCGCGATTCAGCGTGGGTAACTGTTTGGTAGCTCCAACGGGCATGTCAAGCCGCACGGGCAATGTGTCGCCCGGCATCAACACATAAAACGTGGTGCGCGGCGGGCACGCCGTGCCTTCCCCGTCTTTTCCGCTACCCCACTCCGCTTTGGGACAGATTGCACAGGCGCCCCCAGGAATCCCAACTCCCATAATGCCATCCAGCGATTTACAGACGGGCGCCTCGCCGTCGTTCTGCTCAAAAGGGTTCTTCCACAATTGCCGATGTTCCCGCACGCCCAAGATCACGCCGGTAAAGGTACGCGCGGACACCTCGCCGGGAAGATCCCACGTTTTGCTTGGCGCCTTCGGGACCTTAATCAAATGGAGATCGGTTTCGTTGATCCCATCCCGGAAGTATTCCTCGACAAGTTCTCTAATCTCCTCGCCGTCTTCGTGAAAGGTTTCATATTGTGGGGCCAGTGAGGTGACCGTTGTTAGTGCTGTCGATTCTTTTTTCATGGTGTGTTCTCTTCTGTGGTAATGTTTACTTCAGCTCTTTGAGTTCGAGTTGCGGCGCCGCTTTGATCTCAGCAGCTTTCACGAGCTTTTGTGAAATCGGACACACATAGTCGTGCTCTCGTAGCGTGACCGGCTGGATGGCGGGTTGTTGGCACGCTGGGCAGAGATAGCGAATGTTCCCGGCCTGTTGTTCGTATTTACGTTCGGTTGACATGCTACTTTGCCCATCCTTCCTTACTCATTTTCCCAAGACGCAGATCGGGCGGCGCCGCGTTCAGTAACTTGGCATACTGGAGCACGCCCAGGATGCGTTGATGCGCGTTGACAATGCCGACTAGGGCTGTCAATGCAACCTTCTGTAGAGGGGTCGTGTCAGGGCGCGGCCCATACTCGGCTTCAACTGCCTCCCATGCGTTGGGACCGTGCTTCGTTGCAATGTAATGCGCCGTGAGCATTTCTTGCGGAAGGAGCCCCATCGCTTCCGCGGCAGCTTTGTTTAATCCTGGGAGCAACTCTCTTAGTGTGTAAGCAAATTGTGGATCTTCCATAATTACGATTCCTCTTTGTCTATGCGTGCGATGATCGCACGGCGCTTCAGGCGTGCATCGTCAAAAAGTGGAAAGCATGCCTCGCAGAGTTCAGGCACGCCCTCTCCGTTGCATTCTTGACAGTTCGCATTCGCCGTCTCGGCTTCTTCGAGAGCCTGGAGAGCTTCATACAGTTCTGGCGCCGCGAGAATGAGTGCGCGATTCTCCAGTGTGACGAACTCACAAATACAATGACCGCCGTACCATTTTTGATCTTGTTGTCTGTGCTCCTCTGACTGCGATGGGATCTCCGTGTCGCAGACGATGGTATCCGGTTGTTTTTCGCTTTGCCGCCATGGCGGCGGACTATGTTTCATCGTTCGTTTCCTCTCTCTTGCAACCGCCGCTCTGTTTGGTATAGTGAGCGGGTTCTCGATAACTCCTATATCCTTACCCGTCAGTTGGCCCCGCTCTCATCCCGCGGGGCCAATCAAATCTCACGATCGGACCTTCACACCTTCTCCTTTCTGTGTTGGATTTTTGACATTCCGCTTCCGACAGCACCGCACCGCGTCGTCCTGTTGGACATGATGCGTCTTGCAGCGTGGACAGGCGTAGCCGTCCGGTATCAAGAGGCACCGGAGATTCGGCGCTCCGAGTTTTTGTTCCGTACTCAGGGCTCCACATTCGGAGCACTTGTAGGCGAGCAACGCGCGCATTATCCGTTGTCCTTGTGATAGATTTTCGGAATGCGCCCCACGCCGAGAAAGATCACCGTGCGCCCCAACGTGAGAGTTTTCTTTGTGCTCTTTGAGACCGGCCACACATTCTCTGACCGGCACTCGTCGCAGACCCCACATCGTGCGTTGATCTGGTAGTTGTGGCAGTCCCGGCACTGATACCACCATTCCCCGAGTTCTGGGCGATCAACATGTTGTTCTTCCATGACTTCCTCCTTTATTTTCTGTGGGGTCCGCCGCGTCTCAAAATACAGGCATCGCAGAACGGCACCCATAGTGTTCCCACCAGCACCCGCCACCGTGCGGCAGTGGGGCAGTCTGTGACTGAGCATTTTTTGTCATCCGTCACGACGCTCTCCAGACCAGCGCCCAGAACACGCCGAGTGCAAACCCGCAGGCTACACTTACGAGCACTGCCACTAACCTACGAGACTTGAGTTGTTTGATCTCGGCTTCAAGTTCAACGACATATTCAGTCAACGAAGCCATACGGTCTCCCTTGTTTTAAGAACACACTGGGTCGGGCTGATTGATGAAAATGCAGCGCCACCCCCAGCACGACGAGCTGCCAATCTCTCTCGCCGTACCAGCGCCAGCGAAAGAGCACCGGTCGCAAGGCAATCGAGAACCTGGTGGTGACGCGCGGCGTTCCTTCCGCTCCGCTTCTCCACGTCCACCTCGCAATGCGTAGCTTGTGGCGCCGCTGACTCCATTGAAAAATCTGCGTACAGGTCATAGAAACCTCGTGAGCGCTGCGCAGGGGGGAGAAGAGTCTCCTGCGCAGCGACTGCCAGAGCGGTAGGCAAAGGAGGAGAGCCTCCGCTCTGGACAAGGAATGACGCCGGCAGCATTGCGCTGCCGCTGCGAAGGAGGGGTGATCCGCAGGAGCGTGAACTCGCGTCATGGGTAAACATTAGGCCGCCCCTTCCGTTCTGAATTGTTTGCCGAACCATTCTATGACATTGACAGTGACGGCATTCCCTAACGCCCGGTATTGTGGCCCATCAGGGCAGACACACGGAATCTGTTGACAGAGACAGAGCCAATCATCGGGAAACCCCTGCAATCTGGCGCATTCGATAGGAGTCAGGCGGCGGACTCCATTTTGAGGAATCAACTTGCCTATTTCTTGATCGTTGACGCCTGCTCTTCCATGTCCCTTTGTTGTAAAGCCGGAGGTCAGTGTTCCTGCAACAAGATGACTTCCTTGCGCGTCGTTATCGTCTGGGCCTCCCGTGTAGCCGTTGAAACAGTTAACAATTAAATTCATATCGTCTTCTCCCCCTCGGCCTGCCATGTGTCCGCTAGGCGGGACAGTGCGGCTTCTAAGGGTGGCGGCAACTCTCTTCCCCGTTTCTCCGCTCGGCGCAAAATCCCCGCTGCTGCTCGCGGACTCAAACAGTATTGCGCGGACACCTGACTCTGTAGGACCGCAGACAAAGAACACGCGGCGCCGTCGCTGGGCGACTCCGAAATACTGACTGTCGAGAACCCGGTAGCCGACAATAGGCCAGCACTCCCGTAGCCCGTTGAGGACGGTCCACATATCGCGTCCATGATGGGAAGAAAGGAGCCCTGGGACATTCTCGAAAAGCCCCCACTGCGGCTTGACTTCTTTGGCAATCCTGACGATTTCCCAGAAGAGACCGGAGCGTTCCCCGCTAAGTCCTGCCCGCTTTCCGGCGACACTGAGGTCTTGGCAGGGGAATCCACCGCAGAGGAGATCAACACTGCCGGTGGGTGGTCTTGAGCAAGACTGTCCGTCACTCCGTAACTGTGTATCGGCCCTTGCGCTCCTGTCTGATTCGTTCGGAAAGAAAGAAGAATATTCATCCCCGTTGCTTTTCCACTCCCGCACGTCAGGCCAGCGGGGAATATGTGACCAGTGTCGTTCAAGGACTCGTCGGCAAAAAGGGTCAATTTCGATTTGTCCCGCACATCGGTGTCCTTGTCGCTCAAGTCCAAGTTCAAACCCTCCAATTCCGGCGAATAGGGACAGAAATCTCATTAGGGTTGCTCCTCCGGCAATTCGCTCGCGGCACTCTCACAATTATCGGCTACACACCAGCCGTTACACTCGGCCTCATCAAAAATGATTACCCCTTCAGGGCAATGTTCCCGGATATAGGCAGCGGCTACGCGCAGCATGTAGTGTGCTCGCGATTCCCCTGGCTCAAGGATGATCGTCCTCACAACAATTCCCCCGTCTCTTCCACATTTTTCTTCTTGATCGGCTTTGCCTTCTGCACCGCCACCGCCTGTACAGTTCCTCGCAACACTGCCGTTACTTCATCCACCACATCCATCCCATGCTCAACGCAGTAGGTACGCTGTCCGGTCAGCCACACACCGCCCACCCGATGTTTCCCCACACAGCACATCGGTCGCATCGTCGCGAAGCAGTCTTCCTTCACCACTTCCCCACCAAAGACGTCGAAGAGAATATCGTTATCAAGCGCCACGACCGCCTCCTTTTTTACGCAGCCGCTTGCGTACGGCTGCGTACATACGCTATTTTAGGGGGGCAAGACATTCAGACGCAGAGGATGACTGTGTATGAAGAGGGATAGGAATGAAACCAAGTTGTTTTGCGCGCGCCAGTGCTACACTGGTACACTCCTCCAGGGAAAGCCCTGGTTTTTCTGTTCTGACAATCTTCAGCAACGCCGGCAGCAAGCCCACGTCCGCCATTTCTGGCGTAAGCGTGTAGAGATCCTTGCCCCACTCCGCATGTCCCTCAACGACCGTGCCCTCGCCCTCAATGTCCAGCCAGTACGACGTGTCTTGGGCGCTATCCGCCCCATCCAAGGCATAGCCCAAATGTTGAAACCCATCCCGTTTCAACTCCGAATCTGCCATTAAGAAACTGGAAAAATGTGACATGAGACAACTCCTTTACCCTATCGATAAAATACGAGAGTTAGGCCGCAGTATCCGTCAGTTGCGGCGCCGTCAGTTTGGCAAAGTCGTCACGATGCATGCGCCATCCCGCCCCAATTTTTTGGCCCGGCAAATGCCCCTTTTCCAGCAACCGCCGCACTGTCCGCGCCGAATAACCCAGCGCCGCCGCGATCGCGCCCACCGTGACAAACACCGCCCCTTCCGCCTGTTCCAGACTGTCCGTCTTTGACTCTTTTGTCCGACTTTGCATAATATGACCGTACAAGGAATTACAAGAAATGTCAAGTAACCTCTTGCCGTCCGCTAACTTATGAATATCGTTGACAAAAAAGCGCTGTTACGCAAACTGCTTGCGGAAAGTAAACGAGGGTTTCATTTGGAGCTCGTGCGCCTGCTGTCTATTTCGCTCAAGACTTTATGGAATTGGGAGAAAGGGAAGCAGTGGCCGAACCTCGAACAAGAAAAGGAATTGTGGGAGCAGTTAGGATATAAGCTGCGTGAGGATGGAAGTGTGAAGAAACGGCAGCGGCCAGGGCCCACACCCCTTCCCGCGGCGCCGGTTTCGCCTGATGTGGGGGCATTGTTAGCGTTGTTTGGTGAACTACTCACGCACCATCGTGCGCTCGCGCCACTGTACGCCTCGCTCGAGGAGCTCTTAATTCAGGGTGTGAACTTGCCCGCGGTAACGCCAGGAGAAGAAGCCACAGCGGCCACGGTGCGGCATTTGCAGCAAGTGGAGAACGAAACGAGGCATGCTCTTTCTCAACTTCAACCACCTGTCCCCACCCTTCCCCCGTTGTTGCCTGTACCAAAAACCCTCTCTCCCATAGAGGATAGCGAGTATGACAGCTGACCCAAAAGCATTACTACAGTATTTGTTGAATGACGAGACGAGATCCGCCCACGTTACGGCGGCGCTAGTCAAGATGATGGAAGGCGTGTTGGACGCGTTGCGCTACGAGCAGCAAGCGCATGCGAGAAGGCAGGCGATGATTGAAGCCGAACTCCAGCAAGGCCGGAGTCCGACCGATGGGCATGAAGAGAGTTAGCGAGGGTATCCTTACTGTACGTTACGCACCCACGTTGTCACTGGTCCGACATACATAACATCGTCCCAGCGGTACGTTCTTTTCACTTCTTGCATATCTGGGGTATCGTACACCGCAGTTGTTATGACTTCCCGACCATCGGGTGTCTTCCATATACTATATAGTGGGGGGCGTGACCCGTCTGCCATTTGCCCTTGTATTCGATCAGCTGCATGTTGACTATAATATCCATAATGCACGGTTTCTGCTCCTTGTAGAGGTGTATGGTTTAACAAGATTCCCAACATCACTGCTGTGATTCGTAGTACTTTGATCATTGTTTTCTCCTTTACGATTCTCCTCTGCGTTTCCCAAGCTGGGCGTTGATCGTTTCAGTAAGCAGCAAGGTGTCATCCCAGGTTTCGCAGTCTACGTGCAGAATTGCCCCCGGCTGTTGCTCCGTTCCTTTGCACGTAATCTGCACGTAGGGGAGTTGCAACGTCCCGTCTGCAAGGGGATACCCGCCTAGTCGGCGCTGTATAACGGCTACCACTGCCGCCCGCACGGATTGCCCATCAGGGAGGAAAATCATGGGGTCGCTTTCCGTCTCTTCGGGCGCGTCGACTTGGGGAATCGGCGCCATCTGAATCCACTTGCTGTCTCCGATCTCGCCGGCGAAGACTTGACCATCGCTTCTCAGCGCATAGACGATAGTGCCCGCTGCCGTAATGTGGAGTATTTTGGTCATGGTGTTTTTCCTTTCTAAGAGGTCAAAAATTCAACCGCGCGTCCTAGGGTCAGGCAGGTAAGCCCCATGGCAAGGGCAGAGAGTTGCTCTTCGCAATCTGAGGCTATAAAAGCCCACCCAAAAAAGAATAAAGCGAAGAGTATACATGCAAAAAAGGCTATGAAAGTCTTCATGGCCTCGCCCTTTCTAATTCGACTCGCGTGTGCGCATTCGTACATGCCGGCCTACGCCCCAGAGCAGGCCAATCCACGCTAATAAACTCGGAGACGCATCGTACCGTGCCTACTCGTGATGAAATGCCTCGAAGCTGCACTTTCTCGCCACAGGTAAAGGTCTCTGGGGCTGCGGGGGTAGTTGTGCCGAGGATGGTATAGCAGACCGCCGCTGCGTGTTTGCAGGGTTTTTGGCGGTGCTCATAGTCTTTGCAGGTGCATGACGCAATAAGCTCGCACAGATACACGCCATACTCTTCCCCGTTGTTTGTGACAGTTGCGTCCACTCCGGTGGTGCCGTGAAAACCGACAATCGCCACCCGCAATGTATCGTCGTCCAGTCCACATCGCGCCTTCAGCTTCCGTTCCTTGTCAATCCGCTCCAGGATTTGTCTCGCAATCGTTTCAATGCTATTCTCCATGTTGTGTCTCCTGTCTCGTTTGGTCTACGCCCGTGCCTAGTTTGCAGCTACGCACGGGTTGCTTCGTTTCAGTTATCGCACCTGCTACTTTGTTGAGACTTGTTGATATGGCTAGCAAGCCCAAAAATAACAATCCCCCAATAATACAGAAAATCATATAGTCGGCTATTGATAGCATTGTCCTTTTCTCCTTTACTTTTCCACGGCGTGACACCAACACGCGCAGGTGAGTACGCAGCTCGGACCACGAGCCGCGCCGGTGTGTCCGCAATTATCCGTGTGGCAGCGCACGACAAAAAAGGGTACGCCCCAATGGCGAATTTCCCACTCTGCCCCGAGTTCCTGCTGTTTCCGTAGTGCCTGTGTTCGGTTCGTATAGTGCAACGCGTAGGGTTGTCCCTTGTACATCTTCGCGGCAACCCTTGCGCCGTTGTTGAGCTTGACTGTGAGTTGGGTCATGCTATGCTTCTCCTTGTCTGTTCATCCTTCAATTGTCTGTGCCCTGAGCAGAGCCAAGCTACGCGAAAGCTTGGCTTTTGCGCGTTTACAGACCTTACGCCGTTCTCTTTGATAAAGCCTGCTTATCACGGATACCGTGCTATCCCTGATGAGCGCCTCCTCGTAGCCGTTGGCTTGGGGTTCAAAGTGGGGCATTTAGTCCTCCTTTTCTGCGTCCTTCATAATTTGACGAGCAACTACTTCCCAGTTGGTATTGTCTGCGACCTCTTCAAAAGTGGTAGGATCAATTTGCGACGCTCGCACCTGGAGCCATTCAGAGAAGTCACTCAAGCCTTGCGCTCCTGGCCGTTCCGATTGCCAATCGCTTACGATCTCCGCTGCACTTGTGGAGGCGTCTGCGAGCTGTGTCCAGTGGGTGATTCTGTTTTCCATCGTCTCATCTCCTTCTCTCTGCCCCCTCTCTCCGAAGGGGCGTAGCGAAAGAGGCTCCCGAAGGAGCCGGGGTGGTTAGTTAGAGATCCTTGATTATTTCCTTGAGCAGTTCCGCCATGACGCTGAGGTGGTCTTTTTCACGGAACGTAGAGCCAAGTTCATAGTCTCCTGTGTCTAAGCGGTTCTGTATTGTGGTCCACTTTTCAAGATATTTATTCTCAAGTTCTGCTCGTGTTTTCTTTGTTTTCATATTATTTTCTCCTTCTCTTTTTTGTTCCATCCCCGTAAAGGCTGGACTAGGGGGCTAGCTCGTGGACCAGTACGCCATCTTCTTTCCGTCTTTTTCGCTGTAGCCAGGACAGCCTCGCTCGTCGCTATAGCGAGGACAGAAAAAACGATACCGATCGAGCTTTGTTGCTGTCCAGTTTCTCCCGTCCCCCCTTGAGACCTCGGTTAAGAGCTCTTGAGGATCTTCTCCAGCATCTTCGAGCGCTAACTGGATGTTCTCCTCACTCAGAGCTTGTCCGCAATTACTACAGTGTTCTTTCATGATGTTTTCTCCTTCGTGTGAGGCCCCCGGAGGGGCTGCTGCTGGTTAGCATTCACAACACCCGTCAAATTGACATGGATACCCCTCATGGGGGCACCCGCTGTCAGGGTGGAGAGGTCCCCCTGATACGAGGGGCAGCTCACGTATTTCTGCTCGCGTCAGCACCCGCCCAAAATGGGAATTCTCAGGATAGGGTTCCTCCCCTGCGTATTGGGAGGAAACATTCCCCCCCTGCTCTGCGATCTCTTTCACTCCACACTCACAAACCACATACAGATAGTATGCAGTCCCACATGCCCCGTGTGGGAATCCGCAGACGGCGGTGTGTGTAATTTCTTCTTCTGCCTTTACTGGTTTATGCTCCATTACGCTCCTCCTTCGTGTGAGGCAGGCCGGAGCCTGCCCTGGGTGGTTAGTCTTCAGCGAGATACTGCTTTGATTGTTGCTGCTGTTCACTGAGGTAGGTTTCTAGCACCTCTTTCGTTTCACGAATGAGGTGAAACCCGTAAAGCCTGGACAAAGGAAAGTACGGGGTCCGCAAGGGCGGCACGTCGGTAAATTCGACCCAGACCCCCCATCGTCCGTCTTCGAGCTGATGGACTGACTCAGTGGGATGGAACGCTTCTACTCCGTTCCCGTGCGCGCGTAAGATCATGTCGTCGTTCATGATGTTCCTCCCTGTGTTGTGGCCCCCAGCACAGCCGGGGGCGCGTTGTGGGTTAGGCTGCTTGCTGTTCTTCCGCTTTCTCTTCCTGCATTTTTTCCAATGCCCCCTTACTCCAGAGCCATTGTTGATACCCCTCAATCAGGCCAGAGACGACCATGAAGACACGCTCGAATTTGTACTTGTTATTGTACGCGCGTTTTTCCATTTCTTGGGGAAAAATGAAGTAGTAGGGGTCAACATAATACTTTTCCAGGATTTTGAGGGTCTCTCCTATCTGTGAGTAGAGGCGATAGCTCTCAAAGAGTGAGGGCAGGAGTTGCCCGTCTCGCCCGAACATCAGCCCGAAGATAGATTCTGCGGAACCGTCTGCCCGGCTGGGGACCAGCAACCATCTCTTATCGTATTGCTTGCTGGACGCCGTCGTCACTTTTAAGTCGCTGGGGTGATAGTATTGGTCTTTCTTCTCGTTGTGCTTGAGCCCTGCATAGAAGAGCACATCCTTTGGATATGCCTGTTCATACATGCGCCAGCAGTCAGCGACAAAGGCTTTCTCGTCTTCACTTGCTGACAGAAAGAACACGCCGAGGCTCTCCAGAAAGTCAACGAGTCGTTCCTCTGGAATGTTGTATTCGTGCGAGTGTTGCACATCCCGATCACCATAGGTGTCGTATGTCCTGGCCCACGGAACCACTGTCCGGCAATTTCTACCGACCGACGCCAAGTCGTAGGACTTCGCAATAAGGTACGCGTTGGTTTCGCCGTATGCCACAGAGGGGAATCGTAACATCGTCATTTCGTAACTCCTTTACCCACTAAACATAGCCCAACCAGTAAGACGCTGGCTGGACTCCATCGAGCGGTTAGTCTTCCTTACGAGACAGACATTCCTTGAGCGCATTGATTGCGCGGCTTGCTTCGTTCATGGACAAAATATCAAGGTGATTCCGGTCAAGGTAATGAAATCCTGTTTTCGGCCAGCGGTGCTTTGCAAAGCATTGGTCAATGAGTCGTTTTAGATACGATTCCTGCGGTCCAGTAATCGACGCTCTCTTTTCACTCAACACGATGCTCCCTCCTTGTGGTGTGGCCCCCGCACAGCCGGGGGCGCGTTGTGGGTTAGGCTGCGTATCGTTCCCATGCGTAGTCTCGCGCCTCTTGGTCCGTCGCTCCGTCAGCCCGCCTCTGCCGGTAGGCATTCTGAAATCTCACCCAGCTGGCAAATTCCGCCTTGTAGCTCTCAGGGAGGAACTCACACTCTGCGGATTCTCCCGGCACCCATCCCACTTGCACGAGGTGATATTTACAGCCATCAACAACCTCTGTCAGACTGCGATCCGCTCCGTACATGGTCGCACACGCAACCGGACTCGTGCCATCGAGTAACAGACTTGAGCAGTAGCCTTGTGGTGTTGTCCAGATAATCAAGCTATTCCCTCGCCAGCTCAGAAGGATGGGCGTGAAATTCTGCTCTAGGAAATTTCCCGCCTGCTCAAGCGCATCAGCCTGTGCTGCCCGCTTGTTTTCCCCTTTGCCTAGAAATCCGTGAAAATTGTATGTGCCTTTCATCCTCGATACTCCTTTACCACTAAACATAGCCCGCCCCGCGACCCGCACGGGGTGGACTCTGGCTAGCGGTTAGTCTGTTTGCGTCGAACTCCAGAATTGCGCAGCCAGCGTGAGGCTCCAGTAGATGTCAAACAGCGGATCGTAGGCGGTGATAAGTATTCGTGTGTAGTCCATATCGCTCAAGGCATTTTCTAGCGTGTAGAGTTTCATCCTCGTTGCTCCTTTCCTTCGTCAGTGTGTTGCTGTTAGCAGAGCCCCGTAGGGCTCTGTGGGGTGTAGACTTAGGACCGATAGGCAATTGCGAGTTCGCGGACGTTGCGCCATGAGCAGTCATCTAGCTTCACCTTGAGTAAGTCGTCCGGCGTTAGCTCTCTATAGCCTCCGTTTTTTATCTGCTCCTGCCCCACATATAGCCACAAGTCGTTTCCGTCCTCGTCTTCTGCCTCATTACCGTCCCAGGCCGCAAAATTGTTATTCGTTTGCGCCTCTTTTATGTCAGCGGATATCACGCCAGGACTGTCGTAATAGTGCTGGTAGCGGTTGTTGTCATCATCTATCAATTGTAAGGTCAACCCGCCGCCATTGTCCGCAATAATGTTGATTTCTCGCATCCTCATAACTCCTGTACCACTAAACATAGCCCAACCCGTGCGACGCGGGCTGGACTCTGGCTAGCGTTCGACGACTTCCCAGAAGTGGTCAGCTTCCCATTTGTCGAGGATTCGATTTCGACGTGGTGCGCAAATATCGAAGTATCCACCATGGTCTTCCGTCACTCCCCAGGTTCCCCACTCAGGATGATCTTTGCAGATAATCTGACACGCCCGTACTTTGATTTTTTGACTTGTGGTTTGTTCTGCCATGCTCGTTTCTCCTTCTTTCTGCCCCCTCGTCAGAGGAAGCATAAAGAAAAAGCTGAGTCTCAAAAGCATGACCGCTCTCGGTACTGTCAGTGTCCACCCGGTTCGACCTCGTCTTCTACCGCGTCGTGTTCCGGTGAGTGACTGTTTTCTTTTGATATGTTCAATATACACAATATACTAAGCAATGTCAAGTATATTGTGTAAATAATTATTTAGGGTTGATTTTGTTGGAGAATTTTCTTCGGCCTGCCAACCCCTGGCCGATGTTGTTTATAATGTAAAGCGTCTTCTTCCGAAACAAGCGGGTAGGGACCATGTCGGTCGGCCTTGAGAGCGCCCCGCTTCACTGCGTCATGCACACCGCCCCGCGTCATACCAATAATTCTTCCGGCTTGCGCTAAATTGAGTAGTTTCTTTTCCATAAAATATACTATATATTAAATGATAATTTATGTCCAGCGTTTTTAAGTATGGTTGTTTTTCTTAAAAAAAAAAAAAAACAAAAGAACCCTGAGCAAAAAAAAAGAGCAGGTCTTCTTCTGGTGGTTCCCAGAAATAGCGCCGTGAGCGGGCGAAAGCCCGATAGGCGCAACGACAGGACGATCGAGGACCGACTTGTGGCTCAGGAGTGAGGGAACTAGTCTATTCCACCGTGAGACACTCAGGAGGATATTATGGTGCTATTTAACGAAGACGACGCCCGCCACTTGCTGATTATTACGCTTCTACCCATAGAAGAGTACGTCTTTGCGTATCGCTACGGACTGGGCGATCCAGCTCTGTCCATTAAGGATATTGGCAAGCGCCTGAATCTAACAAGAGCGCAGGTTGACTACCGCCTCAAAAAGGCCAACACAAAGCTGCTCTCATGGAATGGAGGAGGGCGCTACCGCCAGCAGGAAGCAGCGCAGGCTGCCCGAGAAGAACAAGCCCGTCGAGAGAAGGAAGATCCGCGATGTATCCTGCTTGATCTCTACCCGCCGGCTTTCTTGCCTATCTATGGGTGGGGCCTCATGAGGGAATTCCCTCATCTCAAAACAATGGGAGACCTGGCCGATCTCTCACCCTCGCAATTACTTCAGGCAGGGCTCAGTCAGAAATGCGTGTTGGCTGTTGCTCGCCTGCTCTCGGAGCGTGGCGTCGCTTATCCGTTTGACATGCCTTGTATGCCTATCAAGCGTGAGAGTATTCTTGACGCTTGGCAAAACGCCTTCCTTTAAAGTGAGTCTCACTCACTTTATTCACTTTTCCACTCACTCTCTTGCAATCTCCTTTTATTGTGGCAGGGTTAGCGATGTTAGAGACCCCGTGATGAGAGCCGGAAGTGAATGACGTTTCTCCCCAGGCGCGTTCACTTCTGGCAAAAGTGAATGGCTAGTACACTTTAAAGTGAATGGAGAGTGAATGCTTTTTTAGCAGCGGTGAAAATATGTGATCTATGCCGGCACTCTGGGAACAACAAGAAAACGAACCAGACTCTGCTTACGCCGCTTTTATGATTTTTCGCGGCATTATGGCGCCGCGGCAGGTAACGATGGCGTTTCGCGTGTGGCGCAACGATCCAAAAGCCCGCACCTCAGGAACATGGCAGAACTGGCAAAAGCTTTATGATTGGGAAGCACGCGCCACGGCTTACGATAAATATGTTGATAAGCTACGCCTCGACGTAACTGAGCGCGTTGTCACTGAGATCCAAGAGCGTCATGTTCGCCTCATCGAAGCTTCTGCGCTGAACACAATCAAAGCCGCGGCCACCCTGGCGCATAGCGACATTGCCGATGTGATTTCGTGGGGGCCGGATGGTATCAAAGTCAAAGAGTCCAGCGAGTTACCCGAGCATGTCACCGCGGCTATTCAGAAAGTGACTGTGACTCATGATCGCAACGGCAATCCCAATGTGTCAGTCGAAATGCACCCCAAGGTGACGCCGATCGACTTACTTGGTCGCCACTTCCGCTTGTGGGAAGAAGAGAAGAAGCAAGCTGCTACTGCGCAGACCAATGCGTTCCTTGAATTTCTTAATTTTGTGAAATCTGGCGCAATCGACTCAATGGAAAAGCCGTGGTCCGGAGAAGCCTCGTTGCTGAATCCACCGCCCGGTGTGATCATTGATGGCGAGGTGGTGAAGTGAGCCTCGAGCATGCAGACTGCAAAGAGTGTGGCGGTGAAGGTCAGCTCTTTTGTTGGGGTAGTGAATTTCCTGAAATTGGCCCTGAAACTTACGCTATACATTGTGAAGATTGTGAGAATGAGGGGCCAATTCGACCCAGCCAAGCCGAGGCTAGTCGAGAGTGGGCTATGCTAGGAAAGCGGAGTAAGACCATGACCATGTCCGGTGCTCTCGAGCAAGGGTACATGGCCTTTCAGCAATGGGTTTGTGGGGCGATGGAAGATAAAGGCCGCGAACTGAACAAACTGGCAAAGGTCGTGTGTCCCCGTAAACATGAGAAATGGGTCAACTGGGACTCTCGACGGGATAGCTACTGTTATGTCGACAGCTGTGGGTTACACATGGCCTACTCAGGTGAAATGCGATTGGAGTAATATGGCAAGTAGCGACACAGTCAAGGCGTTCATCGAAGAGACCAAGCAGCTCCAGGACAGGCGCAAGGCCCGCCATCTCTGTGAATCTCGTCGCCATGCTGGCCCGTGCCTCGGTGATATCTTCGTCTACACCGTTACCGACATCGGCTATCAGGGACTCTGTCAAACTGATGCCGTGTTGGTACGCAACGAAAAACTGCTTGAAGTAGACTTTGTCGCCACAGAAGAAGAGGCGATTGCAAGACTGAAAGAGCGAAAGGCTGACTGATGCCGGATATTCCTACCTATATTTTTGCGAGAGTCGATTTGCCGGCAGTTGAACGTGTGGCTGAGATCTGGTGGCAGATATGGACAACGGAACAGGGAAAAGCTGCGCCCCCTGCTTATGTGGGTCTTCCTGAAAAATCAAAAGAGGAATTACGTAAAACAGTTCGGGGGATTTACGCCGCCCTTGAGGAAGCATGGGAAGAATCCTGATGGATGCCGACTCGCAAAAGAAAATTGACAAGATGATTGCGGACATGTACCGCGCGCACGAGGCCTTCGATGAACTACCGAAACCTGCGCCTGAACCAGAGTCGGGAAAATCGCCCGCTCGCTGGTTGGTCCCAGAAGACAAGCGAGTGAAGTGTAAAGCCTGTGGGGCGGAGATGGACGAGCATAAACTGCGCTCTCACTGGAAGGAACGTCACTGGTACGCCTACCGCGCGCTGCAAGGACGCTTAAATAATACGCAGCGGCAACGTGAGCAGGAGTTCAGGATTTCGTCTCGCCCGCAGAAAGAAACCTGGGTAGATATGAGCGGACTAGGAAGGATTGAACGATGATCCCAGTGAACCGATACTTTTTTTCTGCCCCGATTTTCCCGACTCCAGAAGAGCGGAAGGCATATTGGGCAAAGGTCTACGCCGAAGCTCAGCACTACCGTGAGTGTGTAATGGCGCCGCAGGCTTCTGTAGCGCTGACCACCAAAGAAGAAGAAGACGCGGATGTCGCGCTCGTCGAGTCGTGGAACGATCGGCGCCGCGCCTCGATCTATATGCTGCTCTATCATCAGGGAATGCGCGAGTCGACGGCGCGAGAGATATTGAGAAAGGCGAAATAAAATGCCCGAACGTAGCTGGTTTGAAAGCGAAGAGACCTACAACCGAGTAGCCGCATTGGAGCACAGGCTTCAGCAGGTGATTACCTTGCTTGGCCTTGCGCCTGCGCTTGCGACACTTGAGGTTATTGAGGAAAACGCCCGCAAAGGCATTCGCGAGATTCCGATTCGGTTTAGCGAGCCTGCCCCCATGAAGCCTATTCCCGTGCCGCAGAAAGCTCCGGCCCCAGAGAAGAAGGTGAACCGGGTGCGGGATAGGCATAGGAAGTCGTAGTATGCTGTGTCGATTCTGCAAACAAGATGTGCACCCCATTAACCTGCGGCGCCACATCAACGGCGCGCATCGGGAGGCGTATCAACAGGTGCAATCCATGCTGCAACAGTATGATGATGAACACGGGCTCGAAGACGTGACAGAACAGCTCCATGCTGAAAAGGTCGTTGCCAAGTATGACGAAGGGCGCACCTCTCTGTATGTTGCGCGCTTGCTCTGGCCTGCTGATAAGAAGCCGTAGTCTTTTTTTTTTGTTTTTCATTTTCGCCTTTTGTTTGCCTTATGGTTGCTGTTGCCTATCCCCGACAAATGCCGCTGGACTCCTCGCAGACACAAGCTTGGTGGTCCGCGGTGATTACTGGCTGGCTGCGCAATCCTGTCTCGTTTGTCACACAAGCCTGTTGGACCGAAGATCCAACAAACGTACAAGACCCCATGAACCCCAATGGGCCGATGATCGTCAAGAACCCGATTCGACGTATTCCTCGCGAAGATTTCATCGTCATTTTTGTCCATAAGTATCTGTCGCCTCGGCGTGTGCTGGCTATTCCGAAGAGTCGACGAATGATTGTGACCTGGACAGCCTGCGCCCTCGATCTCCATACTGCGATGTGGACGCCCTCGGCTCAAGTCTACATCGCGAGCAAGGATCAAACAGACTCGGACAAACTCGTCCAGCGTTGTCTCTTCATCTATCAGCACCTCCCGCGCGAGATGCCCAAGCCGCATATCTACGTGAGGCATGGGAAGGAAGGCAATGCGACGGTGTTGGAGTTCGAGGAGACCAACAGCAAGATTATCGCGTTGAACCAGAAGCCGGACGATCTCCGGCAGGAAGGGGCGACATTACTGCATGTCGAAGAGTTCGGCTTTTGGGAATGGCAAGAAAGGTCGTACACGGCGATGTTGCCCACGACGATGGGTGGCGGCAAGGTCAGGGTCATTTGCAGCGCAATCAATGGAACGTTCTGGAGTGACGTGGTGAACGACAAGACTGTGAGTCATACGAGGGAGGCGTTTTGATGCCTAACCGTATCGCCAACATGGGCAAGCTCAAGGTGCCCCATTACGCTGACCTTCCCATGCAGGGTGTCGCCAACTGGGTCAATCCATTCAATGGCGTCGAGGTGCTTGCTCTCCATTACACTGCCCATTCTGAGCATCGAAGTCTGACGTGGATGCACGAGACCATGAAGGATTTCACGGATCAGGCGTGGGAGCAGGAAATGGAGCTCAACTTTGAGAGCTTCGGCGGTCGTCCTGTGTATTCCAGCTTCGATAGCACCTGGCATGTTGCCCGCATGCCGCAGAATAATCCGCCAGGGAAAATTTCGTTGACCTATTACAAAGGGCTTGAAATGTGGTGTGGCTGGGACATTGGCATCCATGCCGCAGTGATCGGCCAGTGTTGGGACCGACATTTGTACATCTATGCAGCCCGGCAAATGGCCGGCGCCTTTTTGACGAACTCTTCCTCGAGGAGTCCGTACCAAGACCAAGAGTACAATGTCTCCGGACTTGGGCAATTCATTCAGCTCGTCAAGGAGTTTCGTAATGTCGAGTTTCCTGGGGTGACGTGGCGCGACGTCGGTGATCCGACGATCGCCAACGAAACCGTACAGCGCCAGGGCACAGCTGAACAGATCTTTAGGCAAAATGGCATTCGCTTGCAGCTGGCGCCGAGTAATAAGATTCTGAACCGGACCAACATTGTGAACGATTGGCTGGATTGGTCGCCTCCCTCAAGGGAAGGGCCAAGAACCGCAGGCTTTTTGATTGATCCGACCTGTACGCTCGTTATTGATGGGATGCAGGGCGGTTATGCGTTCTCGAAGCATGGGGCCGGCGAAGAACCGGAAAAGGGCGCATTCTCGCATACGCAAGACTGTATTCAGTATATGGCGTTGTGTTTGCCGTTTACTCCATATGGGAAGAATCGTCAGCCGCGCGAAGTGCAGCCAGTGAATGTTGACGCCGCGCTCCTGCGCAAAGAGTTAGAACGTGTGCGGCAGAATCGTTTTGAGGAATCGGATACGGAGAGCTGGAGAGAGTGATATTCGTCCCTTGCCTTTTGCTTAATGTGGCATACGGTAACACCCGATGAAAAAGCGAAAGCTCCGACATCCACCAGCAATAAAGGAAAAAGTTATGGCGGTTGCTCGACAACAAGAAACAGATAAAGCGTTAGCCCTGATGCAGACTGCGGATCTCTTAGCGCCTCCGAGTGCTCGTTCGGACGCGCAGGAGCCAGTAGCTGCGACGACTGCGGAGTCGTCAGCGCCGTACAACGCCGGCGATGACCCGCAATCGGTGAAGGAGGGGGCGGCATCCGTGCACGGAGACGCTCCCAATCTTCATACCTTACATATCATCAACGATACAAAAGATGACCCCAATGTCATTCCTTTTATGTCTACTCGCCCTTCTCACATGATTGAAATGACCGAACTGGAGCAGGAATTCTGGCAAAATTCCTTACTTGATGATCCGCAAGTCTCGAATGAGATGCTCGCTCTGAATACCATCCTTGCTGCTATGCCTGCCGCTGAGCGTGGCCGATTCGTGACCTGGTGCGATATTACTAAGGTCAACAAGTTTCCTGCGCTGCTCGCGATTATTCAGCAAGCGATTTATCGACCCGAAGCGATGCAACGGGTCAAGAGCGTTCTGTTTAGTAGTGGTCAGACAATGGGACGTAATGCCGGGACTGTTTTGGCAGCGCCGTCAGGCGGATTGATTTGCAAAGGTTGTCAGAAGCCAATTATCAACGGTCGCGATGGTCAGGCATATCATGCTGAATGTGGCAAGCGCGCGGTCGGGAAGCCGCTCGCTGAGTCCTTGCCGCAGTTTGAGGAAGAGGTGTTTACCGTACCTTACGAAGCCTTGCCGCCGCTTGAAATGCCAGAAGGAATGTGTGGTTACTGTACCCGTCGCATTGAAGATGCGCACGAAGGGCAGCGCTATCATGAGCTATGGTGTGGCGCTTTGGCGACCGGGAAACGAGTCAGCGGCGCCGCAGAGTTTGTCAGTCTCGTGAAGCAGATTCGCGCGCAATACTTTGCGCGCCAGGCGGCATAAGTGACCGAATCCTTGGTGATGCTCTGTTATCTCCTCCTTGCCTTGGTCTTGGGCCTTGGCATAGGCGGTACGTTGTGGTTAGCGGCGACAGCGCTCACAACGGCGCGAGCACTCCGGGAAGCCGTCGAGGCGCTGTATAAGGCCAACATGGATATGCAGGATCTGCTGCGTGTCTCGAAGGACAGTATCAAGGTTTTCTTGACTGAGATCCAGTCGGCAAACACCACGGCGCTGAAAGCCTTGGTTGACGAGACGCAGCTTGCGCATGAGACGCTGGGTGTAGTGACAGAGCAATCGACGCGACTCTGGAGCAAAGTCAATGCGCAGGTGAAGGAACCGCGGATATTCCACCCGAAAGAGTTTGTGAATGGAGCAGGACAACAAGAAGAGCAACCACCTGAAGAAGTCTTGAAGTATGAACAAGACTGGAGGAACGGGTAATTATATGTTTGGCCTTACCTGGGAAGATTTATTTTCATTTGGTAGTCAAGTTGGCATGATTGTGTATGCCATTATGCAAAGACAGCCACACATGGTTGCTCTGGGTTTTGGTGCACTGGTGAAACACATCTTGCTTCTTGCTGGCGCTGATCCTGCCAATAAGTTTGATAAGTATCCAAGGATTATGGATGAATTGGCGACAGCAATTATGGCTGACATCGCTGACGCTCCTGCTCTTATCAAGCAATAAGGAGAGGTGTCACTATGCGCAAACGCCATCCAAAACCCCAACCGCCGAAGGAGGAGCCCATGGATAATTTTGATGTTGCTGCGTTTATGCAAGGGGCAGAAGCTGAGCAGGCCATGATTGAAGCAGATTTGCAGAAACTGATTGCCTTGCTTGAGAGTACGCCGTCCGAAGAGGAGTATGCCTCCGTACTAGACCGCATGGCAGGCTTACGAGACCGAAAACATGCGTTAGGGACACTGATAGCTCGCGCGCACACCTTCCAAAAGCTGGGGCCGTATCCTACCCTGAATGCTTTCCCGGATACGCAAGAACCGGCCTCGCCCATATACGTGATGACTACGCCAGAGGAGTCTGAAGAATAATGTTACTCCTCATCATTCTGATCCTTCTTCTTTTTGGCGGCCTACCGACCTGGGGGTACCATCAATACGGATACTTCCCGAGCGGCATTGTTGGTGTGCTGCTGATAGTGGCCTTGGTGTTGTTATTGACAGGCAGATTGTGAAAAAGCCCATACAGTATCTTTACATTGGCGTCTTTGGCGTAGGGTTATTAGAGATGCTGTTAGCATTGACGTACCCTTTTAATCGTCCTGCTTTGCAACACCAGGAAATTTCGTACTAAGATGCCGCAGTATTCCAATAATCTTTCCTTGCTTGTCCTCATCCTTGCTCTGTCTTTTATAATTGGTTTCTTGCTCTATGGCGGCTCACCCAATGCCTTTTTTGCCTTCTACTTTCGCTTTTTCTTCGCTTCATAAAGTAAAACATGGAATCTCTCGAATCCGTTCTCGACGAACTCACACCGGTCCAGGTCGATCCGATTCAGGTAACAACTGACCATCGGAAGGTCATCAAGTTTTGTGACCGACTTGTTGATGAGTCCCGCGCGTGGCGGGGCGAACTCGGGTTAGTAGAACGGACGCAGAGGGCTTTTGATTTCTTGTCTTCGAATCACTTCTTGTCACGCGGCGAAGCCAATTATCGGGCGCGAGTCGTGGTCAATCTCTTCCGCTCGAATCTTGAACGCAAAATTGCGATGCTCACAGACTCCGTTCCTCAGCTCGACGTCGTGAGCCGCTCAAATCAATTTTCGGCCACTGCGAGCATGTTGAAGGATGTGTCTCTTGCCTTGTGGGAAGAGAACAATATGCAGAGGCTTTTCAAAAATATGGTGGCGATGGGAAGCCTCGACGGTAGTGCTCCCGTCACCTGTATGTGGGACCATCGCGTGCGCAATGTCCGCTTCGACGTCATGAAGCAAAAAGACGTGCTCTTAGATCGCGGCTTGCTGCATCCTGAGAATCTCCAGACCGATGCGCTCTATGGGATCATTCGCAAGGTGCGCCCGCTCTCAGATTTCCGTCAACTCTATGGAGAGGCGGGCTATCGGGTGCGCCCTGACGTGGGACTCTCCCAGTATGAACTGCCGGGCGATGAGGAGGATGACGATCTAGGCTCGATCGGCGCCCGCCCGTTTGTGCGCCCTGGCCGCCGTGGGCATCATCGGCATTTTCGCAATTCCGCCATCCCCTACGCGGAAGAGTTCCGCTGCTATTTTCGTGATCCGTCGGTGCATCCCATTGAGCCGACGATGCCGAATAGTTCTCAACCAAACTTCTTGTTTCCTCGGAAGCGGGTGATTGTCTGGTCGCGCGATGTCATTCTCTACGATGGTCCCAACGTCAACTGGGATGGCGGATTTCCTTTCGAAGTCTTCGATTGGGGCCTCCAGATGGGGCATCCGTATGGCGATTCCGAGATTGACACCGTTGAAACGATGCAAGTTGCGCTCAATGTGTTGATTAGTGGTGTTGTTCACAATGCAAAACTTGCGAATGACCCACCGTGGATTATGGAACAGGATGCTCTCGAACCCCCTGAACTGGATAAGTTTCGGAAGTGGAGAGACAGACCTGGGTGGGCGTGGGTAGTTCCGAAGAACATGCGCTTTGAACAGGTGAATCCGGCGCAAATGAGCACCGTCGTCTTCTCGACGATTGAACTACTGCAAAAGCTCCTCGAACAAATTACAGGTGTTACGCCCGTCACGCAGGGCCAACGGCCAGAAGGTGTTACTTCCGGTGTTGCCCTCGACTCGCTGCTCTTAGCCTCGCAGTACACGATTCGCCTGCAAGCCCGTGTCGCGGAAGACATGCTGAACCGGCTTGGTCAGCTCATGATTAGCCGGGTTCTCCAGTATTTCAGCGACGACCGGGTGCTCTTGCTCTCGAACGAGAAAGAAATACAGCGGGTGCTGTGGCAGCGGGGGGAACTGGTTCGTGAGCTAGCGATGGCTGGGTCTGAAGAAGAGCAGACTCGGATGCTCCAGCATCTGTTCGATGACTTTACGTTCCGGATTAAACCCTTCAGCGCCTTAGCCGTTGCGCAACTGCCCAAGATTTCCATGTACGAACGGTTCGCAGATAAAGGCTGGATGCACCCAATAACGGTGATGGAAGTGGCGCAAGTGCCCAATGCAGAAGAGGAATTTGAGAAAGCTGCCCAAATGCAAGCCGATCAACAAGCGCGCGTCCAGCTGGCGATGATGCAGCAACAGCAGCAAGCGGAAATGCAAAAAGCTCAGCAACAGAACGGGGGACCGCCTGCCGGGGGTATCCCTGTTGGTGCGCCCGTCAATCCTCCGGTGGCAGGCCCCCCGTCAATGGGAACTATTCACTCCGCGCAACCGTTACCTCCGGCTCTCCAAAGGATTCCTCCCGGACTGATGGGTGGTCCGGGCCTCGAAAGCGGCGGGACACTCTGAGGTTTCTATGAACATTACCCAAGTATTTTATATTGTTGCTGCTGTCTTATTTGGATGCGCAGGCGTAGGAGTCCCATATGGGAATCTCGTAGCGTGGGGATTGTTCTTTTTTATGCTCGGTGTCCTGATTGGCGGTCTTAAATTGTAGAAAAAGGAGAGTGCTATGCCTCTACGCAAAGGTCATGAAGTTGAAGACGAGATGCGAAAATTCAAAGCTGGTGAGTTGCATTCTGGCAGTAAGAATGGGCCGATTGTGAAGAGTCGAAAGCAGGCCATCAAGATTGGCCTCGATGAAGCGCGGCGCGGCAAAGGGAAATAACCGTCCGTATTGCTATTTGGTTGTATTGTACTAGCGTGCCTGTATATTTTACTTTCGCTTTATCTTCGCCCCGAATATCGTATAAGGAGACCTTTATGGCTGCAGTTGTCAAAAACGGAGTTCCAGGAACCGAACTTGAACAAACCTCTGGCGGCGCCGGGATGCCTCCGGGTCCGATCAATCGCGGGTGGTGGGGCAAAGGTCACATTGCCGCCGAACATCTTGGCAATGGCAAGCAACCCTCCCCGAATCCTTCCGGTGGGAACAGTGGTGGCATGAAGAAAAGTAAAAAGGGCTATTAAGTGCCCTCGCCCATACTCTCACCATTAGATGTGCCGGGTCCTCTAGACGGCTATCCGCCTCCCAATGGTCCTTCAGGGAGCATGACCGGCGTGGGTCAGATGATGGCCCCGCCGATCATTCCCGACGTCACGCAACTCGGACCAGAACGCATGCGCTCTGTTATGCAAGAGACGATGGCGCAGCCATCGCCCGATGATGAGATGATGGAAGGGGAGCTTGGCGCTGAACCCCCGCCCGTAGATCCCAAAGACATCATCAATCAAGTCGGCTCTCTCGCGTATGACGCCGCAAAAATCCCCGGTCTTCCTGACGCCCTGATTAAAATTATCCGTACCGTCGCTTCTGTCGTGGCTGGTCCTACCATGCCCATGTCCGGCGACGGCATCTCTGCCCCCTCGTCCGGTAACCTTGCCCCTCCTCGGCCCATGATGAGCACCCCAGGAATGGCAGGCGAATAACAGCCTGACCTGTTCCGCCTCCAGGTGCCGCTCGTCGAGCCGAGTCACACCACCTAGGGCGAACAAAAGGCGAAAGTTCAGATATCGTATGGCAAAACGAGTAGTCGGTAAAGAATTTACGAGTTGGATCGACGATCTTCCTATGACTGATGAGCAAAAGCGAGAGATCGAGAAGAAATTCACGAGCTCGACTGCAGTAGACAAATTTTTCCATTTACAAGCCGATCACACGCGGGCGACCCAGCAGGCGAGTGAGTATAAGCAACGCTACGAGCAAGTAGAGCCTCTTCAACGCTGGGCGAACGACAATCAGGATTGGCTGCGGGATGAGCGACTTCCGCAGATTGTCCAGAACGTGCGGGCAGGGCGCGGGCGACCCCAGCCACAGAATGGAACTGAACGGTCTGCTCCTGATGTGGCATCTCGTTTTGCACAGGGTCGTCAAAGTCTGCAATCCATCAAGGCGATGCAGCAACGCGGCGAGATCACCTTTGAAGAGTCGATCGACGCGCAGGGTCGCATTGTGGACGCGATGGAAAACATGATGACGGAAATGGAGCACCTCCCGCAGCGCTATCAGCAATTAGAGCAGCAAGTTGAGCAGCTCCGTAACTCGATTCCCACGATGATGAGCGCAGCAGAAGAACGCGCCAAACAGCTTGACCAAAAGCTCGGGATGGGCCTCCGAGAAATGGGCCACTTCAACCATGAAGAAGTGCTGTATGCCCGAGAGCATCCTGACCGAGTCGACCGCATTTTTGAAGAATACAAGACTGGCAACTATCGAACCTGGGGCGAGGCCGCCAACGCGCTCTATGCAGATGAGGACCGGGAAGCCAGCGACCAGAAGCGCCTTGAGGAGAAGTGGGCTGCGTACCGTGCGGAAAAAGAAGCGGCGCTGCCAAGCAACGGCGAAGGGGCAATGGGGTCATTACCCGTCAGTCCGTTTCATCGGCCTGGCCGTGAAGTCCCGCGCACAGCAGAGGCTGCCCCGACTGAGGGGAAATCGCGAGTGTGGCACGCGCGCAATCGCGAAGCGAATGTATCAACAAATTTGCGGCGCGTGCTCGC
>Ga0105248_10000614_pt1 | contig 40679 bp, 37 predicted proteins | sample KBSS34metaG_FD_81524 | JGI IMG/M metagenome (GOLD analysis project Ga0105248, IMG submission 81524) | Switchgrass rhizosphere microbial communities from Kellogg Biological Station, Michigan, USA - KBS S3-4 metaG | ecosystem: Host-associated > Plants > Roots > Rhizosphere > Soil | place...
GCTGCGTGGATCATGGTTTTGTTCCTTCAAAAAAATATTGGACGCCGACGCTCAGAGAAGCGTCTTCAGCACCGCTCCGGTGCTTCCTCCGCGAAGCGTCAACAGGGCCTTGGCCTCAATCTGGCGAATGCGTTCACGCGTGAGATTGAAGATCTGTCCGACCTCCTCCAGCGTGTGCACCTTGTTGCCTTCCAGACCGAAACGCAGGACGACAACCTGACGCTGCTTGGGCTTCAGCTTGTCGAGGGCGGACAGAAGGCGCACCTTCAGGTCGTTGCCGATGGCACTGTCCTCAGGGCTGGCAGCGTTCTCGTCTTCCAGACGATCACCAAACTCGCCATCGCCGTCGAAGATGGGGGTGTTGAGCGAGATGGCCTGGCTGGACCATTCGTACAACTCATGCACACGCTCGATGCTCTCACCCATCTCGGCCGCCACTTCCGCGTCGGTCGGCTCGTGGCCGTCACTCGAAAGTTTGCGCACGGCTTTGTTCAAGCGGGCGATGGCCTGGGCGCTCTGGGTGGGCAGTCGCAGGGCGTAACCGTTCTCTTCCAGACAGCGAGTCATGGCCTGACGCACCCACCAGTTGGCGTAGGTGAGGAAGCGGAAGCCGCGGGTTTCGTCGAACTTTTCCACTGCCTTCATCAGACCCATGTTGCCTTCCTGCACCAGGTCTTCGATGGAGACGTTGGGACGGACCTGCTTCCAGGCAGCGCTGATGACATAACGCAGGTTGGCAGCGACCATCTTGTCGCGGGCGCGAAGGCCCTCAGGACCACCGGCACGAGCGATCTTGGTCAGCTCATTCTCTTCTTCACGGGTGAGCAAGGGGACGCGACGAGCCTGAGCCTGAAGCATCTGCAGAGCGGACTGAGGCTCGTTGACGATCTTGTTCTTGTGCATGGTTATTTCCTTCAAATCATTGGGCCGGCTCGTGAGACGAGCTCCGCGGTGAAGTTGACTGTAGAAAGTAACGGTGTCTTAGGCTTGAGGGTCCGGGGTGAGGAATGTGTGTTTGTTATTACCTGAAACCTAGCGAAGTTGAAGACAAGAACGAAAGGGCTAAGATGTGTCTTGCTCAAAACGTTGCAAGCTATGATCTAATAGGGGCTGCAGATGCCCCGGAGTGGGCGTTAGCCCAGCTCGCATAAGGTGCGAGTATGTAAGATGTTTACAATGACAATCTTTCTTCACAGGACAGAATCGGCCCGCAGGGCTATTTGTCGCCTCTGGGTAAATAACAATAGAGACAGGACTTCAGGACTTAGCCGATGTACGACATAACGGGCAAAACATATTTTCAGTTGGCTACGGATCCAGATTTCTGGCGTGATATGAACCCAGCTATGACCATAACCGAAGCTGGTGTGCCCAAGCCCGTTGCTGCGATAGAAGTGAGCGGTCAGGTGATTGCCCAGGCCAAGGAAATGGTTCTGGAAGAAGGCTATTTTAAAATTGAGACCTTCATTGAGCCGGACAAATTGAAAAATTTGGCCGACTGTGTGCGCAAACTGCATGCCGAAAACTGGCCTGAGACCTTTGCTTTTGTCTATGACGACTTCTGGCAAGTCTTTCAACAGACTTCATTTGTGATGGGGCAGCTGCTCGGTCGCGATTTTAAACAAATGCCCAATTTGTGGATGTTTTATCTTGAGTGCAACAGTCAAAGTCGTGGCTGGGTGCCGCACCGCGACAGAGCGCGCATGAAAACTTTGGACGCTAACGGTTATCCGCATTCGATCAATATCTGGTTGCCGCTCACCGACGCCACACCGGAAAATGGCTGTATGTACATGCTTCCTGCCGGCTACGATGAAAATTACAAAGGTGATTTGGGCGAGCAGGTGGTGTCCTGCCTGCAGGATATTCGGGCAGTACCAGCTCGTGCCGGCGATTTCCTCGGGTGGAATGAGGCGGTTTATCACTGGGGCGGCCGTTCGAGCAAACTGGCTAAAGAGCCTCGCATCAGCATGGCCACCGTTTATCAGAGCGTCAAAGTGGACCCGCTGGAATGGCCCCTGATGAGCCCCGGCGTGATTCCTCCTTTTATGGAGCGGGTCGGCATTCTGGGGCAGCAGTTTTTGCGCTTTCAAGTGCAGAATAGTTACACCTCCAGTACAGAACTTCTGGCTCGCGAATTGTCGACCTTGTCCGAGCCGATTCAGCATTTTGATTCCCTCAATCCCTACAAAAAATCCAAATTGAAATTGGACTCGATCAAGGGAATGCTCGGGGTCGGAAAGAAATCCTGAGAATTTTTGTTGCCAAGATGCTGTGGCTCATAAATGTCAAACAGATGTCACAGACAACCTGTATTCTCAATTCATCGGTTGAGAAAGGGCGGTCTGGAGTCGCTAAACGCCCATGGGCAGCGCTTTCGCGGTCGAATTGATTTTCTCAGAGGGGAGAGGAAGGGAGATGGCAACATCTCCCTTCTGACTTGAGCACTTTTAAAAATGCCGAATCTCGTTCTAAAATGAAGTGCGTCACAGTCACTTACTAGACGGGCACCCCACAGGTTAAGAGTAAATATGACCAATTCCCCAGCTCCAGGCCGCATGCCTGTGCTTGTCAACCTAAATACCGAGGAACGGTATACCATGACCGGCGCCAGCGCCACACTTGGGCGGGCGCCTGAAAACGAAATAGTTTTGCCCGATGACGGCTATGCCTCCGGCGACCATGCCCGCATCTTTTTTGATCAGGGCCTCTGGTGGGTTGAAGATTTGAAAAGCAGCAACGGTACGTTCGTCAACGATCAGTTGTTGCAGGCCCCCTGGCAACTTTCGCCCTACGACCAGATAAAAGTCGGCCGTACTATTTTCCGTATCGAGTAAGGACACGACGTTTTCGACAGGCGCTTATTTTTCGCCGTTAGGGAAAACCCAGTCTTCTTGTTGTGGAGCCTGGACCGGCGGGGGCAGCTGCTGTGGCGCCGGTTGTGGTGCCTGCTGTACCTGTTGCGCCGGCGGTTTTCTGCGGACTAGATGGCCGCTTTCGTCGCGAACCCAGCTCTCATAGTTGCCGCCGGCAGTGCCGCTGGTCGGTATTCTATGCACACCAGGTAAATTGTCGGTATCGGGATGGGCGGTGGTTGGCACTGCCTGTGGTGCGGCTGCCGGTTGCGGTTTTGGTTTGGGCAGCATCATCATGTAGCCGACCAGGCAAAGTGCCAGCAAAAATCCGCCGACACTCATTAGGATCATGTCGCTCCTTTTCTTCATCGCCACGGGGCAGTCGCCGGTCATGAAGAGACCGTCGGTGCGTTTGTAGAGTGTAAACTTGGAGCGATTTTCGGCTTTGAGAATTATTGCCTCGGCGTCCGCTATTTCCAGCCCGGCAAAGTTGTAGACCGGTCTCTGGCATTTGTCGCAGTACCGATATTTTTCTTTGGCATAGGTAGCGTCCCAGGTGAAAGGGCAGTCCAAGGCAGTTTTCTTGCATTCAATAGGAATGAATGGTTTGAACGGTTCGTTTAGCCGTTCTTTCAACTCTTCTTCCGCTTTTTCCTGGGCGTGGTGCTGCGACTTGCTCAGTTGGTCAAACAAGATGCTGTGATCCAGCATGGTACGTGCGATGTAGCGCTCCACGACTTTTTCAGCTTCGGTCTCGTCCAGGGGCGGATCCATAGATGCGGCGATGATTTGTTCAGCCGAAATCGGCTTGTGATCGAGCAATGTTTTGGCGATCTTGCGCGTTGATATTTTGCGCGGGGCGTTTTTGTCTTCAGCCTGTTCTGGAGCCACTTCCTCACCGTCCGATCCGATCACCGGATTGAACAGCAGGGTACGCGGCACCTTGCGCTTGGGTTTTTCTTCGGCCGCAGGCTCCGGTGGGCTAAAGTCCGTAACAGCGCTGTCTGCGCCTGGTTCCTCGGCGCTTGCTTCTGGCCAGGCAGCCGGCACTACCTCCGGCCCGGCTTCCTGAGCGACTTGCGCCGTCGGTGATTCTTCCGCCGATACTACCGTTACATCCAATTCGTCTTCTTTTTCGAAGAAAAGTTTGACCTGTGGACCATCTATATTAAGTTCGGGTGGGGCGTCGTCATCTCTTACGCTTGTTTCCGCTGCTCCCGCCTGTTCAGCTTCTGCCTGCTCTGCTTCCGCCTGTTCAGCCGCCTCCCTCCGAAGTCTTGCTGCCGCGGACTTGAGGGTGTCAGTTTCCTCCAGAATTGTTTTGGAGATTTTGCGCTCTGTTTTTTCCGCCGCTTTTTCAGCAACTGGTACTTCGAACAAAAGCGTTTTTGGTACTTTGCGTTTCTGGCCGCCCTGTACATCGGGAGGGGCTTCGGGGTTTGCTGCAGGTTCTGCTGGAGATTCTGTTGGAGATTTTGCTGCAGATTCTGGCGTAGATTGTGGTGTCGGTTGTTGCGCCGCGGCGTCGATCTCGGCTGCCTTTTCTTTCAAAGCGGCCGTATCAAATAAGAGTGTTTTGGGTACCTTGCGCTTTTTGCCGCCGGCGTCTGGAGTGGGAGCGGCTTCTTCAGGCGCTTGTTGATTGTGTTGCTTAGACTCGGTTTGCTCAGCCTCGGATTGGGCATGGGCTCGCGCTGCTTCTGTTTTTGCTTCCGCTGCTTCGGCTACTGCTTTCGCTTCCGCTGCTACTTCTTTATCCGTCTCTACGGCAGCTTGCAGCACCGCTTCTTCCAGCGCGCCTTTCGTTTCGAAGAGCAGAGTCTTGGGGACCTTCCGCTTTTTCTCGGTCGAGGCCGGAGCCGGACTATCAATCTGCGGCTGAGTCGGTTCCTGCGTTTGCGCCGGTTGTTCGGCCTTGACGTCGTCCACGCCAAAAATCATGGTCTTGGGGACTTTGCGTTTCTTCTTGCCGTCTTTGTCTTCTGGACCCTGGGTCATGATGAATTGTCCTTAATACCCGCCGTCAAAAGCAGAGTGTCTTGCGCCGAGAGAAAGGGCTGAAGACCACAGCTATCATACCCAACTCCGCAGCCCACTGCAAAAGCCAGGCATTACGAGGGATCAGCTGAGCCCGGCACGGGTTATAGTTGGTATAGGCCGGGCTAAACGGAGCTTGACGGGCTGAAAGTGTAATTCTAATCTTGGAAACCACTCTAAAAAAACGGCGCCTTTCGTATAGAACATATGCCGAGAGGCGGCCAACATTATCACAAAGGGTTGTGGACGGAGGAAGAGTCAGATGACTGCCAAGAGAGAAAGTAAGATTCGCAGACGCAGGACCAGGGGTTCGGCCATTGCGGAGTTCGGACCGGCGATGGGTATCATTTTGATTTGCTTCTTTTTCCCCACCATTGATATGTTGGCAGTGGGACTGGCTTATGGATTTGTGATGGTGTTGAACGGCAACCAGGTCCATGAGGCATCACTTGTGCCGGCCAGCAGCGCCAATGACCCAAGCGGGATGGTCAAAAAAGGGATTCCGGATCAATGGTTGAACGGTATGGGTCGTTTCGTCAAAATGTCGGGCGCGCCCACCACTGACGTCTCTTACCGCGATGGTGCTTCCGAAAGCGACGGCGTTAAGAATGCGACAGTTACGGTCAAGACGACCATCGTATGCAATCCTTTCTTGCCTATTCCTCTGCCTTTTGCCAATGTTCCGGGACTCAATGGTCCTATGACTTTTTCCATACAGTCTGAGCGTCCGATGGAAAATCCTGACGACCCCACACAGTAATTTTGGATAGAGGAAAAGTCATGAGAAGAAGATCAAGACGAGGTCAGGGAATAGCGGAAGCTGTCACAGCAGCGATTATCCTTGTGCCTATCGCATTGTGTTTATTCGATTTTTTAGTGGTTGTGATAGTCAATTCGATGAATGACACAGCCTGCAAAAATGCAGCCCGGGCCGCTGCCAACACGCCCAATGGTACTGATGCTCATACAGCGGCCGTCAAGTCACTGATGACGGTGCACAATCCCTTCCTCGCCAGTATAGAAGTCGAGGAATGCACTTATGACGGACCGGCAACAGTCCTGGTGAAAACCAGAGCGGTAATGAACTTGCCGGTGCCTTTTCCCGGATATCAAACTCTTACATTTATTGCTCAGGACGTTGAGCCAATAGTTGGGACAGCACCGCCGCCATAGATTATGGATTGGCTCACAATCGTTGTTTCACTTCTTGCTTAATAGATATTTGAATCCTGAGAGGACTCGTTCCAATGAGAATAAGGCGTAGAGAAAAAGGCTCTGTGATTGCATTTAGTACTGTGCTTGCGCTAGTGCTGGTGCTTCTAGGCGTGGCATTTGTATTTTTGCTCATGTATATGGGTGGTCAGCACGAAACTAAAAACGCCACCGACGCAGGTGCGTTGAACGTCGGCAAAAAGGCGCTGGATGATATCACGGTGACTCTGTCAGGCCCGGATGAGGACTTCTATCAGGACGTTACTAACAGCGTCGATGATGGTTCGCAGCCCAATGACGGAAAAATCAGTCTGCGCCGAATCAACAGAGTATGGGCCAAGGCCCTGCTTGTCGGCATCAATGCCGACGCCATGGCCAGCGACGGTTTGCCCGGTTCCAGTAACGGGAGTGCGTCGGACGCTTTTCAGGGTGCTCAATCGATAAGCAACAAATTGGCCGACAAGCTGAAAGATCCCAACAATCTTTATGGCTATTTTGACGATTACGCCAAGGCCAACAGTGTACGCATGATCGGTAACAGTGTTGAGACCGAATCACTGCAAGGTGCCAACTGGAAGACATCACTTATGGATCGTAAGCCTGTGACGAGTCAGGACCGCGAAAGCAATATGACTCTCTCCAAGGGCCCAAACAACGGTCTGCCCGTGGGTTATACGATACCCTCGAGTTACACTACGGCAAGCACCCGTACCAGTTCTATTTCATCCAGTTCAGGTCGTACTTTTCTCAAGGGGTACACACCTTTGACCGTGGCCGGCAATCCTCTCTGGCAGGTCCCCTTCCAGTACGATGAGAAGCCGCGTCTGGTATCGCGTACGGTCTTCGATCAGTCGACCGATTCGGCCAATCCCCTTTCATGGACCGATGCCGTACCGAATGCTTTTGCGGTGGAAGGTAAGGCTATCAAAGCCGGCGCGGCCTCTGAAAAAGCAATGTCCTGGGTTTTGACCAATCCGCGTGAATCTTTCCAGATGGCCATCCCGCATTCATTTCTCAAGATCCATTTAGACGAAATGAAAGCCCACTGGTATTTCTTCCCCACAGGGTATCCACCGATAGAATTTGGTTCGGCCACCACCTATGGTTACACCACGGACTCGGGCTCGATGTCTATGCCCCAGGGCGGTGCCTTCTGCTCGCTGGTCAGCTCCGGCAGTGTCGAACTCGGTCTCGATGTGGTCGGTCGTTCACTGGATGAAGTCATATTCAGCATACCGAGCGGCGATACTGATCGTCTGGAAAAGCATATGGTCAATCGCATCAACGAAATGTTGACTAAAGTCGATTCAGCCAAATCTGCTTCCGACCTGCACTCCTTGCTGGGCGACGCGTTGACTAGAGCCGATCTGGCCGCCGGCGACTCCGACGGTAGAGACTTCTATGTCTACAGTAAAGACGGTGTCGACCTCAGTCTCTGTTCGGATAACACGCTCTTCACCGCACCAAGCTGGCTACAAACCATGGTCGGTCAAGATCCCGACGGCGACGAGAGAAAAATGGTGGATGACGCGTCCAGCTTCTCGCCTATATTCTTTGATCCTACGGCCACTCCCGATCCCTTCTGTACGGTCGATTTTACTTTCGGTTGGGGCACCTGGGAAAAGGACCTCTACTGGAAGCCAGGCAGCGGCTTCAACGGCGACCTGGGCCAGGTGAGAGTTAAGAGATGGACCAACGTTTACTCCTTCGGTGTGGCTACTCCAGTTATCTAGAAGTCTGCTGAATGTAATCCGCCATTAAAAAAGAGGCCCGGGAACGGGCCTCTTTCATTTTTAGTGCTCTTTTGATTTAGCCTTCTCGGGTCCAGCTCATGTGCACTGAGGTGCCGCCCGTCTTTTTGTCGGGGTTACAAAAGATCAAGACGTGTTGTTTGTCCTTTTTGGCATCAATCATATAGACCGGTTGGCCGCTTTTGGAAAGCTTGGTTGCGGCCTGTGGAGTCGGCGTGCGGAAGATCCAGTTGTCGCGTTTGCACACATCTTTGTACCAGTCATAAACCATGTCTATGCGGTCTTTTGTGTCGATCATGGCGGAGGCCGATGGGGTTCCTTTTACCGAATTTAGAAAGCGCTTGCGCGTGACGTTGCTTGTATATGTTGGAATGGGAAAGTTGATCGGAATCTGCTCGGAATAGTGCATGGAAGGAATATTAAAAACAAAGGGTTTTTTGGCCCCTGGCTGTGCGTTTTGCGGTCGTGCCTGCGGCGACTGGGCAGTCACAGGCAGATTAACCATGGTCACCAGCATGCCTGTGAGGACGAACGTTTTTAGCTGATTGTTTAAATGCACAGTCTCTTCACCTCGCGTTCTACTGGCCAGATCATATCGCATTATCCGACCTGTGATTTTGCCGGTTTTTCCGGCAGGAAAAATTTGAAGGTACTGCCTTTACTGGGCTGTGAAATTGCCTCTATATGTCCGCCATGGGCATCGATCAGGGCTTTGCATATGGCCAGGCCGAGGCCGCTTCCACCTTTTTCTCTTTCGTCCTCTTTTTCCACTTGCTTCCAGCGGTCGAAGATCAAAGAGAGTTTGTCCTCGGCGATACCCCGCCCTTGATCGCTGACGCTAAAGAGGACGCCTTTTTCTCGTCTGTTGGCGCCGCCGTCGGAGACTGTCGCGCAAGTCACTTTGATGGTGCTCTGGGGCGGGCTAAACTTTATGGCGTTGCTCAAAAGATTTGTCAGAACCCTGACTATACGCTGACCGTCGCAGACGACCCTGACCATATTGCGGCTGGTGTCTATTGTGATGCCGCGGGCTGACGCACTTTCTTCCACAGCTCCGACCGCTTCGCTGGTCAACTCTGTGCCTTCATAGATTTTGTAATCCATGCTAATAACACCGGACTCGTATTTCTCAATGTCGATCAAATCGTTGATAATGCTGACCAGTTGTGCGACTGAGGCCTCGGCTCTGGTGATGCGGTTGAGTGCTTTTTCGCTGAGGGGTCCGAGGCCGCCCTCGGATAATACGTTAAGAGTGAGACCGAGAGAGGTTAATGGTGCTCTGAGATCGTGGGAGACGACGGCGATGACTTCTTGTTTTAAGCGCTCCACTTCCTTGCGTCCGGAGATATCGTGGGCGACACAGAAGAGGTTGTTTTCTTCGCCGGAGTAGACGACGTTCCAGTGCATGTCTTTGCTCTTGCCGTCGGGCAGTTTGATGCGATTTTCAAATGAGCGATTGGAGCGGCTGGCGATCACTTCTTCCAGATTGCGTGCGGTTTTTTCGCGGTCCTCGGGCACAACAATTGAAGTCAGCGATTTGCCCAATAGGTCTTCTCGGTCGATCATAAAAATCGTAGAAGAAGCGTTGTTTGCTTGTTCGAAACGCAAATTGCTATCGAGTGAACAGATTACGTCGAGGGCGTTTTCGATCATCGTCTGTTCTTTGCGTCTGGCTTGTTGCAGATTTTCATTGACCTGATGCAGCAAATGATCCAATCGCGCTAATTCGTCTTCTCCGTCAAGACCGGCCTGCAGCGGTCGTTCCATACTGAGGGCGTTGATGTTGTTGGCCAGTGCCGCGAAGCGCCGCTGGTTGGCGTTGGCAAAATATCGCAGAAGCACAAGGAATATGGCAAAGTTTAGAGTCAACCCGACTACTAGAACGACCATAATCACGATTTTGCTCTGGCGTTGGTTGGCGCGGTTCTGCGCGTTTTCCATTTCCATTTGATGCATGGTGGCGCCTGAGACAATCTGCGCTTTTTCGATCATCGATCGCACTTGTTTAAAAGTCTGAACCATGTCGTCGAAGTTGCCTGAGTCCATGGCTTTACTGCCCTGGCTAAAGGCTTTGTTCATGTCATCGATGAGCAGAATCAGCAATTTTAGATCCTTGTCGTCGGCCGGATCTTCCTTGAGCATTTTTTCCAGAGCTTCGCTCTGCTTGACAGTTACGGCGTAGCCTTCCAGAAATAGTTTGCGGAAGGGTTTGTTTTGCGTGGCCTGGAACATGCCTTCGGAAGCCGCTGTAGCAAGCATTTGATTCAGTAGTGCATTGAGTGAGCCCATGACCACGCGCAGGTGACTTTCGCGTTCGTACTGTTTCTCCAGGTTGCCGAGCGCGCTCAGCAAAACAAAGACGAACAGCAGCTGGAAAGACAGCGCAATGCCGATCATTAATAGATTCTGCTGTCCGATTTTTAGACTTCTTGCCATATTGTTCTGTTTTGAGGTTGAGCTGTTGGCTTTCAGGGCAATCTAATGGAAAATACTCCTGATCTCATCTTTCTTGAAAGGCAAGCCCCCCGTATTATGGCAAAAATTTTGCTGGTTGAAGACGATCCAACCGTTGCTCAGGCAGTTGTCGATGCCCTTGAATTTGAGCGGCATCTGGTCGAATGTTTTTTCGACGGTACTGAAGGCTTCGAGCGCCTGCAGGCTTTTCCCTACGACCTGGCCGTGCTTGACTGGGGGCTGCCGGGCAAGCTTGGTGTGGATATTTGTCGCGAGTACAGGGCTCTGGGCGGCAAGTGCCCGATCCTTATGTTGACAGGCAAAGGCGAAATTGAAAGCAAGCTCGAGGGCTTTGACTCGGGTGCCGATGACTATCTCGCCAAACCTTTCAATCTGCGGGAATTGCTCGCCCGGGTGAAGGCCCTATTGCGGCGGCCTGAAAGCGTTCACCATGATGTAATTGAAGTGCGCGGTTATCAGCTCAACACCAAGCTTGGCAAGGTTGCCGTGCATGGTAGAGAAGTTGCACTTCTGGCCAAAGAAATGGCCCTGCTGGAGTTTTTGATGCGCCATCAGGACCGGATCTTTAATGTGGATGATTTACTCGACAGAGTCTGGCAGAGCGATTCGGAGTCTTCGGAGGATGCTGTCCGGCAGTGTGTGACAAGGCTGAGGAAGAAGATCGATATAGATGGTGAGCCTTCCTTGATTACCACTGTCAAAGGCATGGGTTACAAAATAGACAGCAAAGGCTAAAGTCGAATTTTAGCCAGGTCTCGGTCGGCGGCCATATTCAGGCCAGAGCTGGGACTAATATAGTTTTGCTCCCGGCTCAAGATCGAAAACTGGTTTGCTGTCCTTAGGTAAATTGAACGGTTCGCTGCTGCGGGGCTCTTTCGATTTTTGCAAGGGTGCCGGATCCTCGCTATCTTTGCTGCCGGCCTTGGCTTCGCTGTCTTTGGTGCCGGCTTTAGACAGGCTGTCTTCGATTGTGCCGCCTTTGCTCATTGGTTCCTTGCAGCCGCCGTCACTGGCGCTGAGGTCTTTGTCTTGGCTGCTTTTAGGTCCGCCGTCTTTGGGTCCGTAGATTTTGTCTTCGCTGTTTTTAGGTCCGCCGTCTTTGGGTCCACCATCCTTGGCAGTGTCTCCTTTTGCCGAAGGCCCTTTCTTGTTCAGGTCGGTCAATTCCAGTGACGGAAGGTTGCCGCCGGCGGAACCTTTTAAGCCTTCCATGGATTTGAACGCATTCTGATTGTCTTGGGTCGCTCCGACACTATCGGACAGGTTCTTGCCTGGAGCGTTGAGCGCGACGGAAGCGTCTCCGGGTTTTGCTGCTTCTTTGATAGAAAAATCTGACATTAATGGGCCTCTCTTTGCATGGTACGACCGGCGGTGGCATCCCATAGGGGACTGGTTGCCTACCGGTTCGCTGGCTGGGATTTAATTGGGGGGTGAGTAAAGAGTTTTGCTCGAAGGTATCGAGTGGGGTCTCGATGAAACAACAATACGACCCGTTTCTGACATCAACTTGACATGGGGCATGACTGGTGGGCGCCACCATGGAGATAGGCCACCCCGGTTGAAGGCTTGCGGCTACAGCTTGACACGGCTTGACATGTTTGAATTCCTCTTATGTACTCAAATCATTGTTCGGCCCAGGCTTGTCAAGCGCCAGGGGCTCTGAGCCTGTCCGGAAAAATGTTCCATTGCGATGTATTGCAACTGACATAAAAACTGGTAGCTTTCTTGAAGCTTACAGTGTTACTATAGTGGAGTGAATACAAAATGTAATCGCGTGACTACAAATGGGCGAAGACAAGCTAAAGACCAGCAATATCAGCATTCGGATTCCTGATGACTACCGGAAACGGCTCCAGTTACAGGCGGACAAAAAGGGTATTAGCTTCAACGCACATGTGCTCAGGGTTATGGAAATCCACCTCATGAGTTCGGGCTTCGGGCCTACCTCATTAACCTCGAGCTCGGGCCGGCTGTTTCAGATCCGCTACGAACCATACCTGGATAACGTGGACGAGACTACCTGGGCTTTCTTCATAGATGAGCCCAAGTTCGAAAAAGAGCGTGCTTACTATCTAATCGGTATTGGGCGAACGGTGCTCAGGGATTGGCAAGTTAAAGATAAGTCAACTGTGTCTAAAGAGGTAGGCTTGGCGCTGCTAAGCTTCTACAATCGTCAAGGCATGGAAATTGACCGCTTAAACTTCACCCAATATCCGGGGCCCGATAATGACGGCAGAAGGGTTTTGCAGGTTGCAGAAGTGTCGGAAACCCTGGAGCAGTTCTTAGATCAGCTCTTAGAAGATAAGTGGAAGGACAAATTTGTGGAGCAGTCCGACCGCAGTCAGGATATTCGCCGAGGGCGACCCGAATCGACTTTATACCGATAGCCGAAAGGCTGAAAGCCACATCTCAGTTCGTTGCCAGGGTTCATCAGGAGAAATTGCGTGTTTGAATTTGCAGGTTACCTAGGCCTTTTTGCCGTCCTCTACGTCTGGCATGCCATGGGCATTACCATCGGCTACCACAGAGGACTTTCCCACCGAGCATTCTTCTGCAGCAAAGCTGTGGAATACCTCTGGGTTCTTCCAGGCTATTTTGCTTTTGAAGGTTCACCAATTTGGTGGGCCACCATTCACCGTGCGCACCACCGCCACGTAGATACTCCTCTTGATCCCCATGCACCTCGTTATGGCGTCAAGTACGCTCTGACCGGCTGGCTCAGCGAAAAAGAGTATGCAGCACACATCGATCCCAAGACTCAGTCCAAAGATCTGATGAAAGACCCTATTTACCGCTTTTTGGAATGCAACGGCAATTTGATGGCCGGTCACACTCTGTCCTTCGCCCTCAACTTCGCTATGCGCGGCGTTCTCTGGTATTTCTTCGGCTGGCAGGTAGCTCTCGTCAGTCTCCTGGCCGGTTTCTCAGTACTGGGCATTCCCCTTCTTCTGAACGTTGTTTGCCACATGACCGACCTTGGTTACAAGAACTACGACACCACTGACGACAGCGTCAATGTCTGGTGGGTCGCCCTCCTCGCCCAGGGCGAAGGCTGGCACAACAATCACCACGCCTGTCCCGGATCGGCCAGAAGTGGAATGAAGCCGATGGAAATTGACACCTCCTGGTGGGTGATTGCGGCAATGAGAAAGCTCGGTATGGTTTATCGCGTCAACGAAGCCAAACACTACAGCCTGATGAAACGCTCAGCAGTTGTACGCCTGATGAAGCGCAAAAAAATCAGACAGCGCTTGCAGCATGAGCTGATTCAAGTAGCCAGCTAAGTCGCCAGCTATTTCAAGGCACAAAGAACAGTATGAAAAGGAGAGCCCCGGTGCTCTCCTTTTTTGCAAGGCTTCTGATACCCTTTCCTTGTCGCGGTCAGTGTGCCGCTCCTCTGGAGAATAGAATTGAATGGCCGTCGCTAGACTGAAGGGCAATAGTACCAACGGGCAACTGATTTCCAGTCTCCTGCTGACTGCTCTGTTTTGCTTCGCCGGCTACATGCATTTCCGCAGGCCGGGCTTTTTTCTCAAAGCCATGCCGCCTTATGTGCCATTTCATATGCCGGCTGTGCTGATCAGCGGTTTCTTTGAAATTCTCGGTGGTCTGGGGCTGATTTTGCCTCGCAGCAGAAGAGCGGCCGGCATCGGTCTGATAGCGCTTCTGGCTGCCGTATTCCCGGCCAACATCTATATGGCTATGGATTCGACGCAATTCAATTCGATACCACCGGCGGTGCTATGGTTGCGTCTCCCTTTGCAATTTGTTTTTATGGCCTGGGTCAACTGGTCCACTAAATCACAGGCCCAGACGCAGGCCCAGACAGAGGATCGATAAGTGCGCGCTACCAAGGCCTACATCCTTTTAGGTGTCGCCGTCATACTGGCCACGGCTTCTTTGTTTATAGTTGTGCCGGCGCCGATTTATTTTCTCTGGCTTGTCTCTCTGCTGGCCACGGAGCTTGCGCCGCAGATAGTACTTGTCTCGATGATATTGCTATGGCTGGCTTACCGCTATTGGCGCCTGGGATTGCCCCGCCGGGTCTGCTGTGCCGCGGCTCTACTGGCGATTTTCAGCCTGATTGTAGGCGTTTCTTTGGCGGTGAATATCTTTGGTTTTGCGGCATCAAAAAAAGAATCGCTGTCGCTTTTAGATTGTCTTATCTTTAAACGCCCTCAGACTAAAGGTATAGTCAAATACAAGGGCAAGCAATACGCTCGCCGCGACAGCGGAGCGCTCTATCTCGATATTTATCAATCGCAGCAAACACAGCAAGCAGAGCAAACTATTCCTGCTGCCGCTGCCGCTGCCGCTGCCGCTGCTGTCGGCCGTCCGGCGATAATCGTCATCCACGGTGGCAGTTGGCGCGGCGGCCACCGCAGCGACTTCGAGCAATACGACTTCTGGCTCGCCGGGCTGGGATACACTGTTTTTGATCTGGATTATCGTCTGGTCAAAAGCGGTGTCCATTTCCCCTCACCTGAGAAAGACATAGAGTTGGCCTTCGACTGGATTGCTGCGCATGCGACCGAATTGGGCGTAGACACCAGGCGCATTGCCGTACTGGGCCGCTCAGCGGGCGCACAGCTGGCAATGGTGATGGCTTACAAAGCTGCCCTGTCCGGCGACTCAAGAGTGAGGTGTGTTGTTGACCTCTATGGTCCCACTGACCTGGCCTGGGACTACGACAATCCGATACAACCTGATGTAATAGACTGCCGGGATGTGCTGGAGGCTTATTTGGGCGGCAGTCCGACGCAATTGCCCGAACTTTACTCACAGGGTTCGGCCTGCGCACTGGTTGGCGATGCCACGCCACCGACGCTATTTATTCATGGCGGCCATGATCAAATAGTCAGTGACCGCAACGTTGATCGTCTATTGCCGCATTTGCGGGAGCATAAAATTGCCAGCGACTATCTTTTTATGCCCTGGGCCAATCACGGATACGACTGGAACTTCAGTGGTTTTTCTTCGCAACTTGCGCGCAATAGTATTGAGCGATTTTTGAAGAAACATCTTTAGGCCGTGACTGGCTTCTGCATTGAAATACCGTCCAGGCGAATTTTGGGCATAATAGAGGGGGAATGTTGAGTGTGCTTCTGTGTCACATCGAGATGAGTTAGAGCCAAATGAACAAAGGCGGCAGCTAGACACGGCGGCCACCTGGAGTACTTTTCACGCCCTGGCCGTCGACCCCACGAGAGTCTCCAATCAGTCATTGACCGCTTCTCTGCCCACCTCAAATGGTGGCAGTCGGGTCTATGCCCCCGGGGACATAGTCGACAATACTTATCGGCTCTTGTCTCTAATCGGCAGTGGCGGTATGGGTGTAGTTTTTCATTGCCAGCATTTGATCCTGGGCAAAGAGTACGCACTTAAGCTGCTGTCGTCCGACAGTCTCACCGCTGAAAGCTGGTCACGCTTCCAATCGGAAGCCAAGGCTCTGGCTCGTCTGCATCACTCAGGTGTAGTGGGCATTCACAATATGGGCATCGACAAAAATCAGTGTCCCTACTATGTGATGGATTTGTTGGCCGGTAGCTCTCTGGCACAGCTGGTGCGCAAGGAGAGGCGCATATCAGTTAAACGCAGCCTCAATATTTTCATTCAGCTTGCTGACGCTCTTGACGCCGCGCATCAGCAAGGCATCATTCACCGCGACATTAAACCATCCAATATCATGGTTGTGGCTGAGGCCGGTGGAGAATCGGTCAAACTTGTAGATTTTGGTATAGCCCGGCTCTCTAACCGGGGGTTGGACCGTCAGTTTGAGACCATCGCCGGTAGTGTTTTCGGCACGCCTTTTTATATGAGTCCCGAGCAAGGAGTGGGGCGCACAGTCGACGAGCGCTCAGATATTTATTCTCTTGGTTGTGCTCTGTTTGAGGCGCTTACCGGCGTACCGCCGCTTTGTGGAGCCAATGCCATGGAGACTGTCATGCTCCATCAGACAGAACCGGTGCCAGCACTGAATGAGGTCTATTCTAAGGGTGAGTTTGACCCAGGGCTCGAGAAAGCCGTTGCAAAAATGTTGGCAAAGGATCCGCAGGACCGCTACCAGACAATGAAGCAGGTGGCTCACGATTTAAAGCGCATCCAGCTAGGCAAATCTGTTGGAGGGGCCCGGAGTGCGCAAAATGAGGCGGAAACTTATGAACAGTTGATCGCGCAAAACTTCAAGGAAAAACTAGTCCCTACGCTAAAAGCGAGAGATGTCGGACTATCGCCCAAGAAGTTTGTGAATAGCAAATCAGTCAGTGCTGTGGCGGTTCTTTCTCTGCTTGTCTGTATATTCGGCTTTTGGTTCGTATCGCAAAGTCGGTCCCGCACCGCTGCTGCGATTGTTGCTGCTGCTGGCATCACTCCTGAACCGGCTGAAACAGACGTATGGGACGGTGATTCTACCGATCCGTTGTTTCCTGAATTTCCTGAATTCCTGCGCAGAGTGCCTAAAATATGCACTGACATCGTCAGTGGTGGCGCTGTGGTTTCAAAGCAATTTGAATTTCCTCCGCCGGTTTGCCATTTCGGCTATTTGCAAGCAGGCTCTGGCGTGCCCAAGCTAGCCGGGGGCAAGTTAGTCGTGCCGGCGGACCAAGCAGTAACAATTTATATGCAGTGCCTTTGTACGCCCTATCCCACCATATGCAAAAAATTTGGTAAAGACGATCTCACCGGTCTCGAAATAGTGACCTTTGATGTGCCAAAAGTAGTAAGCAAAATCAAAGGTTGGACCAGGCTCAAGCACTTATCCTTCTTCAATAGCATCGAGCGTTGTGAGGGTATAGATTGCTCGACCATCTACCGCGAGGACGTGCCTGTGATAGAGCAATTGACTGGCCTGCGATCACTTGGGCTTTGCGGCGAGACTGTGTCCGAGCACTATCGCAATGGCCTGCAGTTGACCGGTGAAGATCTCGCAGGGATGCGGCTTTTGAGTCATCTGGACACTTTGATGCTGAAGGAGATTAAGGACATCCTTCCCGTGTTTTCGGCTTTGCGTCTGCACCCTAATATTCATACGCTTTATCTGGACAATCTATCAATTGATGATCGAGACATTGAGATTCTTTCCAGGGCTGACGGCTTGGAAAACATTACAATTTTTCAGTGCAAGGACATAACACCACGGTCGGTATCAAGCTTTAGCAGAATGAAAAATCTCAAGCATCTGCATATGGACAATAAATGGCCGGCAGAAGTAAGAGCTGCTTTTGCCGCCAAGGTCAAAGCCTACGAGTATGAAGACTATAAGACTAACAAGCATAATTGATTGATCTTCTAGAGTCTTTCCACTGCCCGTTTTTTCTCCAGCTTATTGCCTATTTCTCTGTCTTTGAGCGCATCGCTGGGGCGGTTCAATTTTGCGTAAGCTTCGCTTCTGGCAAAGTAAGCAGTGCTGGATTCAGTCAGGGAAATGGTCTGACTGAAAGTATCGGCCGCCTTTTGGTATTGACCAAGCTGCATTAAGGCCTGGCCTTTTTTAAACCAGATAACATCGTCAGATGGGTTTAACTTGATCGCTTTATCGTAGTCGCTGACTGCTTTTTCATACTGCTTGAGTTTGACATACAGATCGGCGCGTTCGATTATAAACTCGTTGCTGCTGTCGGGCGAAAATAAGATGGCTCGATCCAGATCGGCGATGGCTTTGGCCCACTGACCCGTTTGCTTGTAAGCTTCAGCTCGCCACTGATAGCCCCGACCGTGCTTGGGGGCAATTTTTAGATATGCGTCCATATCGCGTATGCCGGCGTCATATTGCTTGAGCGCCGCATAGGAGATGGATCTGAGGTGATAGGCGTCTTTGCCGGTGGGATTGATTTTAATCACCTCGGAAAAGCAGGCGATCGCTTTTTCGTATTGATCGACCGAGAAATAATATTGACCTAGATCCATAAGGGTTTCCTGGTCGTGAACATGGGTGCGGAGGAAGCTGTCCAGGAGCGTTATAGCGCGTTCTGGGCCGTCGAGATAGTCGATGCAGCCGGCCTTAATGCGATAAGCCAGTGCGTTGCCTGGTTCTCTGCGAATCAGCTCGTCACAGATAGCAGTGGCTTTTTCGCAGCGCTTGTGTTTCCACTCGGTTTGAGCCGCCGCCGTCAGTTGCAATGCAGTCATGCCGCTGAAATCGGCAGCCATTGCCGCGGATGTCGCGGGGCTCCAGACGGGCGGCACTGTCAGGGCCAGTGACAGTGCCGCAGTAATCGTAATTTTTGGCAGTGGCAGTCTTTTGAACATCGCTATAGTTTAGCGTGCAAATTGACCAAAAATTTTAATCCAGATGTCACGCCAATGTCACTCAATTGGGAATAAGATAGGAACATTACTAGTCCGAGTCCGCAACATGAAAATCGAAAAAGACGCTGATTTGGCGCGCGCATTTCCACCTCCTAGTGTGGCTGGCTCTGGCGCGCACCTTTCCGAATCCCTATCGACCATGGCGCCACCAACAATGGCTTGGGATCAGACTGAGCAGCGCTGGAACGGCTTTGATAGCTGGAGCGCCAAGGTCGAAGATTATCTCAAAAGCGGTTTTGTTGAGCCGGTGTCTAAGCCTGGCTTTCATGACGCAGTGCCGCACTTTCAGACTTTTTTGTGGGGCCAGAAGACCGCTCTAAATCAATATGATGATGGTGAGACCGTTGTGGTGGTGGGACAGCTCTACAGTGTTGTCGACCTTGCGGCAGCCTTCCGTCGCTTGCGCGAAGAGACAGCATTTGCCGTTCCTCAGTGCTTGATGGTTGTTGATCCGCGGGCACCAGGCAAGGGCTTTCTGGCCGTCGAAAAAATCGATTGCATCGATGGTAGCGCGCTGGAATATCAGCTGCTTGGCGATACTTCGGAAGACTGTCTCCACTTGGTGAATGAAATTCGAGAACTTATCGCCCAGGCAAAAGCTGTCTTGGCTGGCGAATTTTTCGTCAATCTGGATAATCCTTGCAACTGGGGGCTTACCGCTGTTGGCGTGATCCGCGCGAAGCGCAGACTGCCTTTGACTCAATCTGACCTGGTGATTTTGCAACCGATTTTTTAAGTAACTCGAGCAACAAGACAATTAGTGGCCCGTGCCGCGCACAGCGTCGAAAGTGCCGGGCAGAGACTTGTCCGTTCTGTGGTCACGACGCATGAAGTCGACAACTTCGGAGCGGATTTCGCGGGCCAGGGTGAGTGCGTTCGTCTGGGCTTCAGTGGCTACTTCACCGGGTTTGACATAGGTGAGAGGAGCGTTGTAGAAGGGGATTTCTGTCTTTGTCGGATCCAGACCTCTGGCCTTGAGCCAGCCGTCCATGTGTGTCTTGAGGCTGCCCTGGCTGCGGTCGGTTACTTGATTGAGGGCGCTCAAGCTGCTGTCGGCCACGCGCTGTCCTTCGGCGGAAAGCACCGTGTAGGCATCTTTGAAGCTGGTATTGACCGAAGCGATAGAATCCCAAACAGTTGCATCCGAGAAGAATGTTTCCGGTCCGCGGATGGCGACGATTTTGCTCACACCACCAGTGGTGCTGTAGTTGTCGGCTGCATCGCCATCTATGAGGTTTTGGGCGATACGTCTGCGCGAGAGTTGGGCTTCTCTTTCAACGGCACTGAGGCTGTTGAACTTAGGATCAAAGGTCGGATCATAGGGAGTAACCCAGCGATCGGTGCCTGAGAGGGCGAATACTTTTTGCTCATCGGCGCTGAATGCCACCTGTTGCAGGCCGTCGGCGCCGGTTACACGAGGAGCTTCGTTGACGTTGGCGAGCTGACGGATGCGCTTGATACCGTCGGGACCGACTTCGGTCATGCCGGCCAGAACATCTCTCATATGCTGACCTTCGGCGGCGCTCAATTTACCTTCTTTGATCATGCCTTCCAGGGTGCCGGCAATCTTCATCTGGTAGAGCTGCCCCATAAACTTGGGCGGTGCCACTTGATGCGCCAGGATTGCTTCGACGATGCGGTCCGTGCGGTCCTGGGGGAAGCCCTGCAGACGCAGGCTGTGGTCGGCGGCCAGAGCGCCGTCGAGGTGGTGCGTGTGGAAGTTAGGCGCAGTGCCTTCCGGGGCCGGTGCGGAGAATTTGACCGAATCGGAATACATGGAGGCGAGCAGGCTGTCTTCCATATCTGTGGCATTGAGACCCTTGGCGCGGCCAGCCTGGAGAACTTTGGCGATTTCGCCCTGGGTGTGGATCCAGTTTACTTCCGGGTCGGGATGCATGCGATCGCCCAGGCGGTAGGAAGCCAGGTGTTCTCTAACAAGGCCAAGGTTGAGGAGAACAGTTTCTTTTTGCTCGGCACTCATTGATGTGTCCTGCATCAGGCTCTGGTAGGCGCTTGTTGGTTTGCCGTGGATGCCGATAGCTTTTACTTCGCCCAGTTCTTTTTTCAGCGCTTCGCGCAGGGCAGCTTTGTCAGCCGCGGCAACAGGTGCAAATTTTGTTTCGATGATTTCGCGGCGGGGTTGAGTTTCGGAAAGAGGGCGTCCATCAATGTCATGCGTGCGAGGGCTCTCGCTGACGGCCGGTGCTTCGGCTACGGCAGGTTTTTCGCTGATGGCGGGTCTTTCATTTATAGCCGGTCTTTCGGTGAGAGCAGGTCTTTCACCGGCAACTGGTCGTTCTAAGGCACTGGGAGTGGGAGCGACGTGCGCTTCAGCTCTGGCCAGTCTGGTCACGCCACCGATGGTGCCGCTGACCACGCCTGCCAGGACTGCGCTGGTGGCGCCACGTACGAGGGCTGTCTCACCGACCTGGGCGAGATTTTCGCTGACTGATTTTTTAGTGTCCCATTTTGTCACGCCTTCTACTGTACCAGAAGCGACACCGCCGGCAGCTCCGGCAGCGGCGTTGAGGGCGACATCGGTGCCGTAGGAGAAGACTGCGCGCTCACCGGCGGCCAGGGCTGTCTTGCCTCCGAGACCGGCGACTTTGGCTATTTGAGCCGGTCCTACAAACATCGTCGCGGCATTGATGGCGCCTGTGGCACCGTCGGCAAGTACCTGGCCGGCGGTGAAGTTGTAGTCGTCGCCCACAATCGCTGCTTTGGTACCGATTTTGACTGCGGCTCCACCGGCGCTTACAGCGCCGACTAAAGCGAGGCTGGCGCCGCCTGTGAAGGCCGCTCCACCAACGCCTGCCACAAGCAATGTACCGTCGACGACGGCATCAGCGGCAGCGCTTTTGGATTCTTTGAGCATGTCGAGGGAGTGTTCCAGATTTTGCTGGTGGGCCTGTTGTCTTTCGGCGGAGAGTGTAGCGTTGGCTGCTGCGGCGCGGGACATGTCGGCGGCATACTGGTTGAGCTCGTCGGTGCTCATGTCGGAGGTGCCGTCCCAGAGGTTGCGCACTACGCTGCGACCGATGCCGTCATTGCTTTTGTATTCTTTATCACGAGACTGATTGAAGGCCTCTCTTGCGCCTTCTATTGTGTTGCTTGCGCGGGGATGGTCTACTTCTACTTTGGCACCGTTATTGGATTTTGTGGCGGCATCGGCGCTGGAGCTGGTGCCTTTGATTTCACCGTCCCACTTTGCCAGGTCGGTTTTGTTGCCGGCTGAATCCAGGGCGTGGTGCACCTGACGGTAATATGTGAGGTCGGCTTTTTGTTCAGCGGTGAGGCGGTTGAAGCCTTCGGTGTTGGGGCGGGAGCCTCTGCCCATGGCGACGTATTCTGGGACGGTGTTGCTGAGGTCCGAGCCGCGTGAGTACTGTGCTTTTTGCTCCAGGGTCATGCGGCTGAGTGAGTGTTCAATCGCTTCTTTGTTGGAAGAAAATATGCCGGTGTTGTCGCCAATTTGGGTTTGCAGACTGAGTCGTCCGCCGTTGACGTAGTCCATGGCATGACGCACATCGGCGTCGGAGAAAATACCACCGAAAGCGTCTTTGACTTTGTCTTTACCACCCTGGGCCAGATACTGGCTGCGGGCTTCCGGGGAGGCGTCGCGGAAAGCTTCTTCGAACATGTCTAGATTTTCGGCCTTCGTGCCGAGATCAGCCAGGGCCAGCGTGTCGGCGGGACGGCGCTGGTCGGCCCCCTTGAGATATATGTTGAGGGCGGCTTTGCTTTCATCGGAGAGTTTGTTGTCGGCCGTTATGGACTCTTGCAGGCCTTTCCCGTAGAGAGTTCTGTATTCCTTGTCGAGGGCCGATATCTGGGTGGAGTTCATGGTCGCCACCGTATCTCTCAGATCTTTTTCTATGTTGTGATTGGAGCGTCCGGTCCAATCGTGCAGTTCGGAAAGGCCATTGTGGATGCGAGCGGCATCATTGGCCATATCTGCGGGCTTAGCTGCCGGTGCCGGACGATCGCTCGTTGTGGCGTCTCCGACAAGGGTGGCGGAGGGCAAAACGCCTTTTGCTTCCAGAGCGGTGTTAGCACGGTTAGTGTTGTGACCGGCGCTGACATGTTGGCCCAGTGCTTGTTGATCATGTAGCGCTTTTTGCAGTTGTTCCGTAGCTAGACTTGCCGGTGTGGTTTTGTCTAAGGCGTGAGTCTGCTCGTTAGTATGATGGGCGGGAAGCTCTAATTGATTGCTGGCCATTTGTCTTAAACCTGCTGGAGAAAGCTATTTGGGGATCGCGGGGGCGGCGACGGCGATGGGGTATTCGCCCTTGACTACCTGATAATACGATTAAAACTAGACTGATGAGTCTAGACCGATCACTTAAGGAACTGTTGGTTCACTTTTTCACTGCTTTTCGTATGACCTGGTGCGCAAATGATTTTTCATCAGGGGGTGTCTTGAGCATCGTATTTTCAGTGTGAGAAAGTTGTGTGTTTCAGGATGGAACAGAGGAAATTTTCCGTCCTGGCCTGGACATTTACGGGAAAGCTTGGCCTGAGCGAAACGGCGAATACTTCCCAAAGCTAGCGCTACCCCGGGCTCTAAATTGCTTTCGCTAGCTGCGTGAGCGACTGGTTGGCAATGAGCAAGTTTTGACCACGTAGAACCACTCATAGAAATGGATCACAGCTGTTTAGTTAGAGGTCATCAAAGACCTAGGTTTTAGACATCTTCTTCTCTAACCAAACACCCGAGTACTCATTCCCCTAGACCTACAAAAAGCACCTGCGCCTGTCTTTTCCCGATCCTTGCTGGATCGGCATTCCAGGCCGGGTAATTGTTCAACTCTAATAGGAAACCCACATGAACAAACTGTTCAACCTGTTACTGGTATTTATCCCGCTCACCTTTGTCGCCTCGTATCTGAACTGGGGTCCGCTGGCCGTGATGCTCATCGCCTGTATGGCGATCATCCCGCTGGCGAAGATCATGGGACAGGCGAGCGAGCACGTGGCACATCACACCGGCCCCACCATTGGTGGTCTGGTCAGCGCCACTTTCGGCAATGCCTGTGAGTTGATCATCGCGCTGATCGCGCTCAACGCCGGCATGATCGAGGTCGTCAAAGCCTCAATCACCGGTTCGATCATCGCCAACCTCTTGCTCGTCCTCGGCGGCAGCTTCCTTGCCGGCGGTCTCAAACGCAGCGAGCAGAGCTTCAACAAGATGTGGGCCGCCACCGGCGTCACCATGCTCACCATCGCCAGCTTCGCTCTGATGCTGCCGGCGGCTCTGCACCATGTCGGTGGCCCGGACAGCCAGCTGCAAGATTCGAAAATGGCTCTGGCCATTTCGATCGCGCTGATTGTGCTGTACGGCTGCCAGCTGCTCTTCGCCCTGAAGACTCACAAGCACCAGCTTGGCGCGGTCGAATCGGCGGAAGTGGCTGACGAGCCCACCACCAGCTGGAGCCTGAAGAAGTCGGCTCTCGTCCTGCTGGCCTCTACGGTCGCCATCGTCTTCCTGAGCGAAAAGCTCGTTGGAAGCGTGGAAGCTGCGGCGGAAACGATCGGCATGACGAAGATTTTCGTCGGTCTGATTTTGCTGGCTATCGTCGGCAACGCCGCCGAGAACAGCACCGCAATCATCATGGCCATGAAAAACAAGATGGACCTGTCGCTCAACATCGTGCTCGGTTCGAGCACGCAGATCGCCATGTTCGTCGCTCCTGTGGTCGTGATCGCCAGCTTCATCATCGGCAAGCCGATGGACCTCGTCTTCTCGCAAGCCGAGATTCTGGCCGTGTTCGCTTCGGTGATCGTGGTCGGTCGTGTCGTCCATGACGGCAAGTCCAACTGGCTGGAAGGCGCGATGCTGCTGGGGCTGTACACCATTCTTGGTGCGGCCTTCTTCTTCATCTGAGCCTGAGGGCTGTCATGGTAGCGCCTGCGCTACTGTGGCAGCCCTGCCCGGCGAAGAGTGTAGCCCTGACCCGCCTGAAAGCGGCACTGTCAGGTCTTTTCCTCCCTCGCTGCCGCAGCTCCGGCAGCGAGGGCCGATTAAGCCACACGCGTTCCGCCGGCAAAGCCCGGAGCGCCTGGAGTCCATATGAAGCCCGTAAAGTTGCTCAGCATCTGCCTTTATCTGATGGCAGTCTTTCACCTCATCGTTGGTGCGGGATTAACACTCTCCCCGACCTTCCAGCAGTTTGCCGTGCATGTCTACGGCTGCCACTTCGACTGGACCGTTAAGGACGTGTACCTGGTGCGAGTCCTGGGAGCGTTTGCCTTCACCTTTGGTGTCATGGCAATCGCCGCAGCTCGAGATCCGATTCGCAACAGAGCGATCATCCTCGGTTTCATCGTGCTCTTCATCGTGCGCGATGTCAGCCGCCACGTCTACTTCTCGGAGCTGTCCCAGGGCTTCGGTCTGGATGCAACAACCAATCTCATCACCACCTTCTTCTTCGCTATCCAGGGTGGGGTTATTGCGGTGCTTGCCTGGATCACGCGCAAAGAGAAGACCGCTTGAAGCTTGAGCAGCAGGTAACGATTAACTTATGAGAGAGAGTGATCGCTGACGCCATTGGGCAAGCGATCACTCTCCTCCTCATACAGCACCTTTGTCTTAGCCTCTTTCTATCCTGAATTTCTTTTTTGCCCTTAGATACTAAAGAAAATAGTATAAAAATTTATTGTTGCGCGTTTGATGGTCTCAGGAAAGAACGGAAAGAACGCAAAGTGAAAAGGACCGCTTGCACGGTCCTTCTCTACCCCGGATGAAAAGCTTGTTTATTTGGGTCAGGCGCTAACTTGGGCCCAATGACGACGCAATTGTTTGACGGTTCTTTTGGTCAGTCTGTACATGAGCAGGCCGGTCGCACCTGCCAGAAGGCCTGGTACTACCGCCTCCAGGACAAAGGCGCAGTCTGACTGATTGTAAGTGGCAATGGTGCCGAGTGTAGTTACCGCCAACCAGGGTAGGGCGAAGGCCAATAGCCCATCGTTCTTGCAGGAGCATTCGACGGATGAAGCTTCTGCTGCTCTGGCTAGCGCCTGGGCTGCTACGTTGCTGGGGGCAAGTTGATGTGCGGTCATAGTAATGCTCATGCTCGGGCCTCGTTTGAAAGAAAGTGGGGAGGAAAGGAGGGAAAGTTGCTGGGGGCGGGGCGTCGGTCTCAACTAGACTCAACGGTCTAATATTACGATTGTCAGGAGGTGGATGCTGCCACAGCAAACACTTAAGCAAGTGTTTGTTCGTGCCTTAAAGATGGACTCAAAAGTCAAAAATCGGGCATACAATAGATGCAGGGCTTCCCCGTCGAGGTGCAAAAATGGCAGCAAACAGAGCTAGTGGCGGCAAGCGCCGTGGAATTAGTGCGGTGACTGCGGGCCATGAAGGCAACGACAAAAAGAGCAGCATTAAGCGGGCGGCTCTCAAATTGTTTTTGAAGAACGGATATGAAGGTACTTCGGTCGACGATATTGCCTCCGATGCAGGAGTGGCTAAGCAAACTGTCTACTCTCATTTCCGCGACAAAGAGACTCTCTTTCGCACGCTCGTGGGCGATCTGGCTAATGGTTTGGAATCCCCCAACCTCTCTAATAGCGACCGCGACCGACTGACCGTCAGGCAGTACCTAGAGCAGATAGCCGCGTCCTACTTCGGCCAGCTGGATAGCCGTGAATACTATTCATTTTTGCGTCTGATTGTGGCCGAGTCAGTCAAATTCCCCGGTCTCTCCGAGCTTTATGTCTATAAGGTGGTGGAGCTGAATAATCAAATCCTGACGACTTTTCTGGCCGCCAATCGGGAGCTGGAGTTCAAGGGCCCCGCCGCTACGGCCAAGATATTTCGTGGAGCACTGGCCAGCCATGCCATGATCCAGAACGTACTGATGCCCGACAGACCTGTGCGGGCAGAAGACCGGACGGCCTTCATTGAAACCCTGATAGACATGGTTGTAGCCAGTGGCAAGCCTCGTCCATAACACCACTAGACTGACAAGTCTATCCATATATAGATTGGCTTTAGCTAAAGGTTTTAAATTTCATGCCGAGCTGGGGAATAAATAATTCTCGGCCTGCGTTTAGAAGAACAGTTACTTCAGGAGGCATGAAAATGCAGGACAAAAAGAACGTTCAATTGGCCACAGCTCTGGCCGCAGTTCTGGGTTTTTCCCTGGCTTCAGCAGCCAAGGCCCAGGGTGGAGCAGAGAATCTCTTTCAGGTGCGCGAAAACAATCTCATAGCCCAGGCTGGCGCTGACACGGTCAAGCTTGACGAAGAAAAAGGCAAAGAGGGCTCGTGCAAAGGTAAGGAAGGTTCCTGTAAAGGCAAGGAAGGCAAGCACAAACACCACAAAGGCAAAGAAGGTTCGTGCAAGGGCAAGGAAGGTTCATGCAAGGGCAAAGAAGGCTCTTGCAAAGGCAAGGAAGGCTCATGCAAGGGCAAAGAAGGCTCATGCAAAGGCAAGGAAGGCTCATGCAAAGGCAAGGAAGGTTCATGCAAGGGCAAAGAAGGATCTAAATAGAGTTTTCTCCCAAGCATCTGAAATCACAAAACAACAAACCGCCGGCTACCCGAAAGGGTCAGTCCGGCGGTTTTTAATTCTTATGGGCGGCGGATTTTTTTGACATTGAGTACATCCACTGACGTCGTCACCATGCGTTGCAGCCAGCCTCCTATGCCCGGTCCTACCGGCGTCAGCTCTGGGCTGGCATGGGTGATGACCTTGAGCCAGGTGCCCGGCGTCTGCTCAGCCTTGTAGGCGCCAATCAGTGCTTTCAGGTGCTCGACACTTGTGCCCCAATGGTAGTCGCCACCGGTGCTGTGTACACCCACGACTCTACCGGCACCGTCAAAAATTGGACTGCCGGAATTGCCCGGTTGCGACGGCGCAGTGTGCGAAAGTACGTCTCGTCTTGCCACCGCCGCCGGTACAAGCGGTTTGTCGAGTTCTCTCACACCAGGCTGACCTTTGTACAGGATTCTTTCGGCAAAACTTTCTTCGTTGGGGAAGCGGTCGAGGACACCACTTTGTGCGTGCAGATATTTCTGCCCATATTTGCCGTTTAAGATGCCCGGGCTGACCACCGCTTTGCTGACATTGCGTGGATGGCCGACCATGAATATTTGGCTTTCGGACTGGAGGACGTTGCTGTTGCCCAGTTGGGCCGGGACTCCCACTATTTTGCCGGGCGGCAGGCGCAAGAGTGCCAGATCGGCAGCCTTGTCTCTGGCTACCAGAGCCGCTTCCACAGTTTCACCGTTAGGCAATTTTATAGTGGCCGGAATGCGAGCTCTTAAAACGTGGTTGCTGGTGGCAATCAAGCCGTCTTCGACAACAAACCCCGTGCCGAAGCTGAAATGCCCGTCCCCCAGATCATGTTTTATCTGCACAATGGAGGGCGTGGCCTTGGCGTAGACAGAGGCCATGGTTTTGTCTTTGCCGATGCGCACCTGAGAGATGCTGCCGCCTTCAACGTCCTTGAGTATCGGCACGTGTGTACTGGCTGACTTGGCCGTGGCTTGCAACTCCAGTGAACCGGCCACTTCCTGGGCGAGTTTGCCCTGGGTACGGCCGTTCCAAAATCCGCCTGCTCCTGCAGCTGAATACAGCGCCAGGTCGAAGAGCGGCTTGCCCAGAGAGTCTGCTACAACTTCTTTGTTTTGTTTGTAGTTGGTCGCGTCATTAGGGTTGTTCCAAGCGTCGACTGCCGCCTCCGCTGTTTTGAACAAACCCGGCGCGGCTTCGTAGAGCGCTGCACCGGCCAGGACATACTTGGCCAGGCCCATGGCTTTGGGCAAATAACGCATGCCGGCATAGCCCAAACCCCAGGTAGCGGCGGTTGTACCCGCCACAATCGAGGCGTTCATTATCGGATTCTGTGAAAATTCGACAGTCCTTTGCCAGGCTCCCTGACCGATGCCACCGCCGATAAGACCGGCCTCCAGGGCCAGCTTTTCGCTGATGTCGGCAGTCTCTGCGCTGCTGGCGTCGGCAGTTTTAGTGCGGCCGGTAAATTTGGCAAGGTTGTCTGAGGCGGCGCCCAAGCGTGCGCTTGCCATAACTGATGCATCGATTGGCGCCTCTGCCATGTGAGCGTTTTCACCCGGTCAGCGATTGATTGCAGTTTGCAGGGGATGGACGGGTTGCCTGAGCACATACATAAATAAGATAGTTGCATCCCAATAGTAAGCGTCAGGTCTGACAATAGAGTGACAACTGCATTACACAAATGGCTCATATAAGCACTATCAGTGGGAATTTCCCCCGAAATTTTATCTATGAGAAAAGGGTCAAGCAAATTAGTTGCTCGACCCTTTTGATGTTTATTAGCCTTCTCGATCTTATCTACGTCTGGCAGCCGGTTTGAATGGCTTGCGGTGACGAGACATCGGACGAGCCGCTGTCTTATTGTGCAGCTGCGAATGCTCGTCCAGCTGACGGCCGACAACCTTTTCGATATCTCTGACGAGATAGCGTTGGTTTTCACCGACGAATGAATAAGCGATTCCTGAGCGTCCGGCGCGGCCTGTACGGCCGATACGGTGCACATAGTCTTCCGGTGTCTCAGGCAAATCGTAGTTCACGACGTGGCTGATTGAAGGAATATCGAGACCGCGGGCGGCAACGTCTGTGGCAACCAGTACGGGGAAAAGGCCGTCGCGATAACGCTTGAGTGTCTTTTCACGCTGGCTCTGGCTGATGTCGCCGTGGATTTCTTCGGCCTGAATCTGAGCGTCGCGCAGTCTGTCCTTGACCCAGGCGGCTTTGCGTCTGGTTCTTGTGAAGACGAGCACCGAATCCATTTCTGATTCTTGAATCAGCTTAAGAAGAAGGGCATCCTTGCCAAACTCGTTGACATGGAAGAACTTCTGCTCAATGGCGGAGGGCTCGACCTGTTTATTGACACTCTGTACGCGGGTGGGATTGGTGAGCAAGTCACCGGCCAATTGTTCGATGCGTCTGTCGATAGTGGCGGAGAGCATCAAGGTCTGGCGTTTCTTGGGTATTTGCGAAACAACACGACGAACCTGCGGCATGAAGCCCATGTCCAAAAGACGATCGGCTTCGTCCAGAACCAGTATCTCGATACCGGTCAGGTCGGCGGTGCGGCGCTCTACGCAATCGAGCAAACGGCCCGGGGTGGCGACGATTACGTCAACACCACGACGCAGCAGGCGATTTTGTTTCTCATAGCCTGTGCCACCGTATAAGGTGACTGTGCGCAGTTTGCTGTTCTTGCCGAAGCGAGTGACCTGCGATTCTACTTGCAGGGCCAGTTCTCTTGTCGGTACCAGTACCAGAACTCTGGGCTTGGGATTGTGCGCTTTCAATAATTCAATTATAGGCAGCACATAAGCGGCTGTTTTGCCCGAACCGGTCATGGCCGAGGCCATTATGTCTTTTCCGGCGAGGACTAGTGGGATGGATTTCGACTGAATCTCAGTCGGTTCTACAAACTCACACTCTTCGAGCGCAAGTATAGTGGGCTTGGACAACCCAAGCTCGGCAAATATATTCAAATTGGAGTCCTTGTGTAGCGAGACGGCATGGAAAACCGTTTAGGTAATGCGATTCAAGTGCTTGCCCTTATTCTAATTAAGAGACGACTTGAACATTCGCGTTTCCATTCAGATGACTTAGCCCAAACAAAGCAGTCTTTTACCGTGCAGCTCGAGCAGTGACCTTCTTAACGCGAAGCCATAGGATTATTACATGACATGGTGGGGATGTCAAAAGTTGGGCCGCCTGTGGCCCTTTCAGCCCCGGGCTGAGAGGGGCTGAAGCCCGCAGACAGCGCGGCTGTGCGGCTCTGTATACTTTTGTACAACTAGAGACGGTTGTACTGAGGATAGTACTCAGATACCAGCTGCTCCTGCACGCTGGAACGCTGCCAGCGGGTAGCGCCATCCATCGGATAGATGAATACGAAGACTTCGCCGACCTGGCCGCCATTTTCCACCCAGGCGTCGAGCACGTGTTTATGGGTTGCTGCCGCTTGTTGGGACAAATCTTCGGCGTGGCCGAAATAGAGAACCGTGTGGCTCTTGGGTTTAGCGACCGGGTCCAATTTATAGGTCAGAGCGTAGACGGCCGCGCAGGCCGGTGGTGACCAACTGGTCAGAGGGACCCCCGCGTTGAACTTGTAACGCTGCTTTTTGCCCCAGGAAATACTCATACGCGCATTGGCCCCTTTTAACGGTTATCTGTTAACGATAGATCGCTAATCGAGCCAACGCAAGTAAACGAGGCCGGTCTTGCTGATTTCGCATTAAACAATTACAAATAAACGCATTCGCCTAGTAGCAATTAGTAGCGCTCGGCTCACGAAATTGGGTTTTGCTTGGCACTATATGCGGTGCGGCATTTTGGCCCTGCTTTCGCCGTCGGCAAAAAAGCCGCCACCAGATGACGGTAGCGGCTTTTAAGTGGATCAGGTGAGCAGAAAATCGGAGCGATTAACCGCAGCTAGAACCTTTGGTGGTGGAGCAGCTATGTGCTTCGGCTTTGCCTTCAACGGCCAGACCGCGCGATACATAGTCATCAAATCCGCCGTGCAATTCTTTTACTTTGTAGCCTTGTTCAGCAAGGTACAGAGCAGCTTTGGCTGAAAGGTGGCAGGTGATGTTGTAGCAATATACAACTGTCAAATGTTCTTTTTTCAGTTCGCTCAAGTGCTTGGGCAGTTCATCATAGGATATGTTGAGTGCGCCAGGGATGTGGCTTTTGGCGTAAGCTTCGGGAATGCGCAGGTCGATGATTTTGACTGCTTCTTTGTCTTTGATCAATTGATCAATGCCGAAAGGTCCGACTTCATATTCCAATTTGGCTTTGAAATAGCTTACGGCGTCTACAGTTTCGCGTGTGAGTGTAGCGGACATGAAACCTCCTCGGACGAGCGGTCCGATTAAAGTGGTGAAGCAGATAAATTGCTGCCGATTAGAATATCAGGGATCGGATCCCAAGATGTGGGCTTGGCCTCAGAACTAATCTTTGAATTAGCCTGCGGCCTCCTAGTACAATAAATAGTCTCAATCAAATACAAGGGTGAGCAATGACTATTGGGCGTCTTTTGGAAGGGCGTGTGGCCCTGATTACCGGAGCCAGTCGTGGTATCGGTGCGGCAACGGCCAGGCTTCTGGCCAGTCACGGTGCGGCGGTAGGAATTAACTATTACAAGAGCGGCGCTGAAGCCAAGCAGTTGGCCGATCAGATAGCAGCCGAAGGCGGCCGGGCTGTCACTATCCGCGCCAACGTACGTTCGGCCGAGGAAGTCGCGGCTATGGTCAAAATTGTCGAAGGCGATCTTGGTCCAATTGATCTATTGGTGCTCAACGCCGGCAAAATGATTCGTTTTGCACCGGCTCTAGAATTTAAGTTTGAAGACCTGCAGAACACCATCGCCGACGAGCTCAAGGGTGCTCACTATGCGGTGCAATCAGTCGTGCCGGGTATGGTGGCAAGGCGCAAAGGATCAATAGTCGCGGTCACTTCCACTGCCTCGCGCTATCACTGGGAGGGGTCCATGGCTCACAGTATGGCCAAAGCCGCCCTCGATTCATACGTCCGCAGTCTGGCCCTGGAACTGGGGCAGTTTAATGTACGGGCCAATTTAATTGCCCCTGGTTTGACGATTACCGAGGCCATCAGCCCCTCATCCAAGGCTCGGACCGACGAAGTAGCACGTACGACGCCTCTGCGACGCAATGCCAATCCCGATGACGTTGCCGGTGCCATTCTCATGGTCGCCAGCGACAACGCCGCCTTTGTCAGCGGCGCTTATATCCCGGTGAGCGGCGGCCTGAACATGGGTTAACCGGGCTATGCCCGCTTCTCAAAACCAGGCCTAAACCGAGTAATACATCATCACTGCTTTACCTTCACCAAGGGCCTCGCGGCATACTTCGGTGAAGTTCATCAGTGCTGCTTCGACAGTTTCATCTGTCCAGTCGCTGCCTTTGAAGCAATCGGCTCCGGCCCATTGTTTGGCCACCGAAGGCAGACCCATGTCGGGAATCTGGCAGAGGCTGACGACCAGTTCGGACGGCACAAGTTGGAGAATTATCGAATCGCTCTCGTACAGAATGGGAGCGTTGTCGTTCATGAAGCTTGGGGTGAAGGGGCTGAATGACGTAATCGGGTAAAGCGAGCCCAACTTGGTCGCATCCAGTCCGTGACTCTTGAGGTTGAAATATTCTTCGAAGGGAGCTTCTGCGGTGGCTACGGCCTCCGCTGCATCGGCATTGGCAACGAAAAAGTTTGTCAAAACACCCATAATTGCTCCAATTAATAGTTTGGGTAAGATTAGCAGCACCGGGTGCAAAAAATCATAAATTCGACGAGTTTGCGATGGCCTGTGGTTGTCAAAGTTGTCAGCGAACGATCTGCCCTGGTCTGATTTATTGCAACGTGACTGCTCGCGCAAGGAAGGCAAAGTCAGCTCAAAATGCCTGACCGCCTTTGGCCACTATTGTAATCAAACGACATGGGACTAGAGCGACTATCCCCGAGCCCTCACGCCATCTTGGTTTTGGCGAGTTAGCTCTAGCTTGCGCGAAGTATTCTTTTGTAATACTAAATTGCGCGAAGTAACTTTATAGACAGTTACTTTGATTGGGTCATAGATAGCTCTTACTATTAAGGTCTATTCCCTTTCGTTCCATACCAGGTTAAAAGCACCAACAGAGCTTTTCCACTTCAGCTTTTCATTACTCGGGCGCGCCTATTTGCCCCGAATAGTGTCTGGCCGAGGGTATGGTTTGCAACATCGAATTCATTGCACTCGCACGGGCTTTGAGTTCAATTGTGGAGTCCAATCATGGATCTCGGTTCTATTGTTTTGTTTTCTGTTCTTTTCGGAATCAGCGGCTTGCTGTTGGGATTCATCTTCGCTCTGGCCGCCGTCTACATGCCCTTCGAGTACGGTCCCCGGGCCGTTCGGCGCTCCATCTTCGTGATCGGTATCGGGCTGCTGGCCTGCGCCGCATGGATCTTCTGGGGACCTTTCAACACCGACGAGATGCCTTTCGTTGTCTGTGCTCTCACGCTTCTGTTTGGCTATTCGCTGCTTTCCTGGCTGCTCTATGCCGACATGGCGCCGGAGGTGGCAGCGACGATGACTTTGTGCCGCAAGTTGCAGGACGATGATGGCTCGCTCTTTGCCGCTCTCGATTGCGACTCCGATTCGATTGTTTCTGGTGACGACCTGATTGCTGCGGCCAACTCCAACAAGGTTGTCGGCGAACTGCTTACCCAGCGTGAATACAACGCCCTCAAAAGCAACATTCGCGACATCGGCCATTCGATCGATCACTACAAGAGTGTCTACGTCATCAGTCGCTCCGACCTGCGCAACGTGCTCGAACGCATGACCGAAAGGCGCAAGGCCTGGCTTTAAAAAGCCAGCTACATCTCACAAGTGCCTCAAGGCTGGTTCCTATGAAAAATCTTTCCATGATCTTCCTGCGTTTGTTGCTTCGCTGTCGCCTGGCCTTCAGCTTCGCCTCCAGGGAAGAAGGCTGGCAACGCAAGTATTTCTTTGGCGGTTTGTGGATTTGTCTCTTTCCGCCGCTTGGATGGTACATGGCTCTGGGCTATCGCACCGAAGTGGGCAGACGCCTGCAAGCGAGTGTCACACCGGCGCTTCCCACCTGGGAGAAGTGGCGGCACTATCTCGCTACCGGCCTGCGTTCCGGTGGAGTGATTCAGAGCTTTTTCCTGCCCTATCTGCTGACACTCTGGCTCTTTGTCTACTTGCACAATCCCGCTGCAGTGGCGCAACACTGGCAGGTAATGCTTGTTTTTGCCGCTACGGTGATGCTGTTGCCGCCGGTGGGAGTGGGTATGTTGCCCGGGCTTTACTTCTACCTCTTTCCCTGGTTCACCGTCAGTGGTGGCGAGGCGGTCGTGCTGGCAGTGCTCTTCTTCGGAGCTACTTTCATGATGCCGTCGGCATTCATGCAGGTCCTGCGCACCGGGAAATACACATCGGCCTTCCGTCTCGACCGAGTAGTGGTCTTCATTGCCACTCACTTCGTCGCCTATCTGGAGGCCTGGTTGGTGTCGCTTGCTTCGGTGGGTGTCGCAGTGTTGATGGGTCCTTTGGCTCCCTGGGGGCTGTTCTGGACCTACCCAGCTATTACCTATGCTTTCCAAAGCACCTTCCAGGATCATCTTCTGGCGGTGCCGGCAAAGGCTGCAACGTTCTTGAAGATTCCCGTCAACTCCTAGGAAAACTCATGAATTTCATTGACCGTCGAAGTCGTCTGCCTCACACCGTATTCATCGATCATTCTGCCAGCGATGACGACCTGACGCTCTTGCCGACTCTCCGCTATGCCGACAAGATTCGCGAAGTGCGTTTGACGCTCGCGGACCTGACCGACCGGGCGTTGGAGCCATTGGCGCTCTTACCTAAGCTCGAATGCTTGTGGCTCGAAAGCGAGGGCTTCACCGACAAAGGGTTGGAGTCGGTGGGCCGCATCCTTACCCTGCGCGAGTTGCGTATCAGCTGGACAAGCATTAACGGCAGCGGTCTGACGCATTTGCGTGGGCTGAAGCATCTGCGAAAGCTGCATCTCTGCTTTGGGCACACTGCCCTGGGTGCCGGACTGGAGGCGTTGCAGGAGTTGTCCGCGCTGACCGAGCTCAGCATCATGGGCAGCGAACTGGAGGCAGCGGTTTTCGCCGGACTCGGTACGTTGGCGCAGGTCGAAAAGCTCGACCTGAGCAATTGCCGAGCACAGCCCGAGGTCAGCGGCGCGGACATGATCGGCATCAGAAAAATGACAGGCTTGCGCAGTCTGGAAATGCATGCCAGCAGCTTGGCACCGGCTATTGTGCCTCACCTGGCGACGCTTCTGGCGCTGGAGGACCTGTCTCTGACACCCCCCAAATTGTCGGCGGCTGATGTGGCTGCGCTCAATGCCCTGTGCAATTTGCGCAAACTGAGCCTGCCGTACGTTCCTGATGAGGGGATCAAATCTCTGACTGCTCTCTCCAAGCTTGAAGAGCTGAGCATCGACACCTGGTCGCTGCCGCCGGCGATCGTTGCCCAGCTTATGGCTGTTGCTCCCGGCCTGAAGATTAGCTATGCCACCATGAATTACGACAAGTAAACGTTGAGTGAGACAGCGCAAGCATCAGGCTTGCGCTGTCTCAGCTTTTCTTCGGTTTTTTATCAGTTGTTTATACTGTGCTGTATAGTGAGCATGGTTTTGCCTCTCAAAATGGCTTCCTTCATACGTTACAATTGTCTGGAGGTTTTTGATTTGGTTACTAAGTTTCGCGCGGACAATTATTCGATTTATTTAGCTGCTCTAGTCGCTGTCCTTGTGAACAGTGTCTCGCCCGTCGTCGCCGGTGATTTTGGTCAGAGTCAGGAACAGCTTCAGGCGTCGGCACCGGACAATCCGCAACTACAGGCCTACTTGCTAAAGTTTGATCGGGGCGTTTACGCTAATTGGTCTCCGTATACGAGCAGGTTGCACGAGGGGGCGATTACCCTGGCTTACTCGATCAGCCCAGAAGGCGTGGTTGAGTCGGTTATTACTGCTGCCCAAGGTGCCATCGAAGAAAATTTTGGCATAATGGATGCCATCCTTTCCGAACCGTCCCCAGGAAAGTTGCCGAAGTCTATGATTAAGTTCGATGCCGATGGCAAGCCACTAAAGGTCAAGGGGCGAATTGAATTTTTCTCCAAACTTGTTTTTATTGCCTTTGGCTCATCCGTTTTCGGCGATACTAGAAACTTTTTTGCAGCCAGGCCAGATCTCAAAGGGAAAGTTGTAATTTTTCACGCGCTGCCCTTGAGCATCCTGCATCAATATACCGGTATTTTTACATACGCTGAATTGCACGACACTGCAAACATGCGCCCCGTGTCGATCGACAAACTATGCTCAACCAAGCCATATCCTCGTGAAAGCGGCTATATTTTCCCCCGGCTTACACCAGCGCTCTTATTTAAGGACGCGCGGATGCTTTCTCTGTACAAGGAATGGCAGGAATATTTTAAAGCCCACAAAACGACCACCAGAGCGGCTCTGCTGGCACAGCGGGCAAAGATGGACAAGAAGTATGCGGCGTTATTTGAGAAGTGAGAATGGAAAGAAAAGGTTGTCGTTAAGGTGAATGCAATGGAGCCCATCGTCAGCGTTCAAAATTTGCGCAAGACTTTTGGCGCGGCCACTGCTGTCGATGACGTCAGTTTTGAAATTCCCAAAGGACAGGTGCTGGGTTTGCTCGGACCAAATGGAGCCGGCAAATCCACTACTATTCAAATTTTGCTCGGCCTGATCTCGCCGACGTCGGGTAAGGTCACTTTGTTCGGCCAGGATCCCTGGAAAGATCGGGTATCGGTTCTACAGCGGGCAAATTTTTCCTCGGCCTATGTTTCGCTGCCGCACAACATGAAAGTCGCTGAAAACCTGGAAATTTTTGCCAGACTTTATGGCGTCAAAGAGCGCAAAGAAAAAATTCAGGGTCTGTTGGCTTTATTTGAAATTGAGCATTTGGCTAAGAAAATGACCGGCGGACTATCGTCCGGAGAGTCAACCAGAGTCAATCTTTGCAAAGCTATGCTCAACGATCCAGAGCTGCTCTTGTTGGACGAGCCTACCGCCTCGCTCGACCCCGACATCGCCGACAAGGTGCGCAACTTGCTTCTGACCTATCAAAGGGAGCGTGGTATCACTATTGTCTACACTTCGCACAATATGAAAGACGTGCATGAACTCTGTGAGCGAGTGATATTTTTGAGTGAGGGTAAAATCATCGCCGATGGTTCGCCCGATGTGATACTGGATCAATTTGACGAAGCCAGCCTGGAAGAAGTGTTCATCGCCATTGCCAGAGATAAGGTGAAAGTACGCAAAGAGGAGGAATCGAAAGATGATAACTCTGCGCCTTGATCGCATATTGGGACTTTTCCGGCGCTATGTCTATATCTACATGCGCGGCAGCTTTCGCATATTGGATGTGGCTTTCTGGCCGGTTATGGATTTGCTTGTCTGGGGCTATGTCTCGGTCTACTTCGTCGGATTGAATGGCAACAGTAAACCTGGTGCGGTGACATTTTTGATTGGGGCGATCATCCTTTTCAATATTTTGTACCGCTCGCAGCAGGCTGTGACTATTTCTTTGCTTGAGGACCTCTGGTCGCGCAATTTGCTGAACATATTTGTTGCACCAATTACGGTGGCGGAATTTGTTTGTGCTACTTACCTTGTCGGACTGGCTCAGGTTTTCTTTGTCGGGCTCTCCACCTCGATTTTGGCCGCCTGTTTCTATCACTTTAATATACTGGACCTGGGACTTCTACTGGTTCCGCTCTTTCTCAATCTGATTGTTATGGGCTGGAGCTTGGGCCTTTTTTCGTCGGGACTGATCTTGCGTTACGGTCATCAAGCCGAGGCTCTCTGTTGGGCTCTGCCTTATCTTGTACAACCATTTTCGGCGGTCTTCTATCCGATCAGCGTCCTGCCCTCCTGGTTGCAGCCAGTAGCAAAACTGATGCCGGCATCCTATGTTTTTGAAGGCATGCGTTCTATTTTGCAGGGCAATCCCCATGTAGAAAATGATCTGATGTGGGCCACAGGACTGAATGCTGCTTACTGGATCTTCTTTAGTGTTTTCTATGTGCGCATGCTGGAAGCGGCACGCGAGCGTGGCTCCCTGGCCAGGCTAGTAAGCTGATCGACGGGGCGCTCGGCCGAGAACGAAACCAGAATACTATTTCGGCGGAGAAGATCGTAGCGGTCCAGATCAACCCGCATTGGTCCCACGTCAGCCTCACCCAAACGCAGGTGCTGGCGACATAGCGCTGCCTATTCCAAAGGAAGCTAGTGAAAACGGGACATAACTTACCGTGGCGCAACTTACCTTCCCTCTATTCTAAAATAATCTCCTGCCTCTACGGGTGGTGTCAACTTGTTGGGCGATATATCGGCGCTTACGCTCTGTTCCCACCAGTTCAGTATGCTGCAATAACCTCATTACGCAGGTCGGAAATTTTAATACTAAGTAATATAATAGAAAATTTCAAAAACGAAATCGCGCAGAGATTGGCTTTGTGGGCCGACCTTCTGCGCGATTCGTTGAGTGGGAGTTAGGCGGTTGCCTTTGCTAGCAGGGCATCATAAGTACCGCGCCGTTCGTAGTCCGTCTTGGGCGGATTGTAGGGCAGTGCGTCGGTGTAGATGCGAGCCATGTCGCCGGGTTTGGCCTTCTTCACCCGTGCGTTCCAGACAGCGATGAGCTGCTTGGCACAGGCATCGGGCAGGGGCACGCGGCGGGTGCGGAACTTGCTGGCCATCTTGCCCATCCAGCCGTTGCGACGCACCTCTTCGAAGATCTTGATGATCTCGGGCACGTCGCTGTAGCCGTCGGGCGAAATGATCACCGGTGCAGCTTCGTAGCGGAAGGGCATTCCACCGGCGTTTGCGTCCCAGCGAATTTCGCTGCGGTCATCGTAGGGCAATGCCGTCACCGGTGGTGTCAGATAGACCAGCCTGGAGCCGGCATCACCACCCTGCACGAAGGCCACACGAGCGCCATTGAGCTCGTGCGCCTTCTTGGGATGCATGAGATTGGTCTTGTGGCATCCGGTCAGACCGAAGCTGCCGAACTCCCAGAAGGGGTCGGTGCGCATCTCGGTCGGCCGCTCCGCGTATGGCTGCCTGAGCATGGCCACAAGCACTGTTGCAGTCTTGGTCATAGTCATCTCCTCATTCTTTTTCTCTCTGGTTAGAGGTCGGTGTGAGAAAAGCTAGATTGGTAATTCGATGCTTCAGACTTTTTCGCCGACAATCACGGCCGTGGTATCGGCGAAGGGCAGGACTGCACCGGGCTTGTCACCCTCGTCGGCGTAGAGCCAGACGTGTCCGTTGTAGCGGTTTTCCTCAATCCAGGGATTGAGGTAGCTGCTGCACTCGACCACGCGGTAGCCGAGAGCGGTTAGCTCCGCGGCCCATTCGTCCGTTGTCCAGACGCCGAACTCCTCGTTCACTTCCATGGCCCAATTGGTCACGTAGTCTTTCTTGGAGAGGAATTCGTTGGCTTCGTGCAGCGTCGTGCGGAAGTGCACAACGCCGTCGATAAGCCGCTCTTGGTAGCTGACACCGGGCTTGGCCGATTTGCCTTTGAATTCGCGGGCAAACTTGCGGAAGCGCTCCTCCAGTTCCACATCCTTGCAGCGCAGCCAGACGAGCCGTTCTCCGTTCTTGGGTTTGATGCCGTCGCGGATGATCACTCTTCCAAGCAGTGTCAGCTCCTCGCGGGTGTTAGCCAGGGCCAGACGGATCTGGTCCCGGTCATAGCCGTTGTAGGAGTAGACTTCGTGCATCACCGACGAGAAGATCACGGCCGAGACCGAGTTGTCGGCGAAGCGCTTGTGAATGATGTTGCCCTTCACGACGCTGACGTTGTGGTTGGGATAGTACTGGCCGTCAGCCATGTGCAGCAGTTCTTTGGAAAGGTCCATCCCGACAATCTCACTCTTGGGGTAGAGATTGGAGAGGTGGATGAGCAGCGTACCCGTACCGCAGCCTTTGTCCACAATCATGCCGTTGCGGGCCTGAGCGGGGATGTGGGGGCAGACGTCCTGGATTTTGACGGCCAGGCTGGCGTCCATGCCCTGGCTGTAGACGGCGAAGTCACGACCGTGCGAAAGTTCACCATCTTCGTTCAGGAGCATGTCCTGGAAGAGTGTGACCATGCGCGCCGGGATGTTCAGCTCCTCGTAGACCTTGCGCGTCGCCGCTGTGGCGATCGCGTACCAGTCGCGTCCGCTGGCGATGGCCGCCATCAGATCGACCGGCAGCTTACCCGGGGTGGCGGGGGCGATGGTCTTGTAACCGGCGCGGGCGTAGTGTTTGTTCACGTCCGGGTTGGACGAGACAAGCACGGTGTTGTTGGCGTTGAGCATGGTGCGGCCGTGCGAGTCGGCTGCTACCACGTCGGCGATGTGCGCGGTCCAGGAGGTGCCTGTCACCGTACTACTTTCGGCGATGTCCGGCGCCATGTGCACTTCGTAGGCGCGGTTGCCGAGGCGGGAGGCCAGCGACTTGGCCA
>Ga0105248_10000619_pt1 | contig 40470 bp, 34 predicted proteins | sample KBSS34metaG_FD_81524 | JGI IMG/M metagenome (GOLD analysis project Ga0105248, IMG submission 81524) | Switchgrass rhizosphere microbial communities from Kellogg Biological Station, Michigan, USA - KBS S3-4 metaG | ecosystem: Host-associated > Plants > Roots > Rhizosphere > Soil | place...
CGCGCTGACCGCCCGGATGGGCGATGCGCCGCCGAAGACGTTTGCGGGCCCGGTTTCGGCCTTCGACGACCTGGCGCGGCAGGCGGCCGAGGCGGTCTATCGAGACAGCCAGCCCTATCGATATGCCGAGTACCTGGAGACCACGGGCCGTTGGGATGAGGCCTTCGCGGTCATTGCCGACCTGGCGAAGAACGGTCCGCTTGGCGAGCGCGGCTGGGCCTATGCCCGATGGGCGGTCATGGACATCACCGACCACGGCGATCCGACCGCGGCGCGGCGCCACGCCGCCCTGGGCCGCAGCCCCGGGCTCGGCTCGGACATCAACGACCAGATCGCCATCGTGAACACCGCCGCCTGGACCGGCCACGAGGAGGCCGACCTGATCTGGTCCAGGATGCTGGCGAAAGACTCCCAGAAGCGCCTGCCTGACACCAGCGACGTCTTCTACGTTTCGAACAAGCTGCTGGCCCAGGCGTGGCTGGACTATCTGGAAGGGAACTACCGGGGATCCAGCCGATGGTGGCGGCAAACCAACGCCGACACCGATTTCGGGGGCGGAGTGCTTGGGCCGCTGATGGCCGCCACGACCGACGCGCTGGGCCATGACCTGGCGGCGGCGCGCAAGTCGATCGCCCTGGCGAGCGAAGCCTCCGAATCCGAGCTGGCCTGGCACATCGCCGTCGGCGCCTTCCCGGCCCTGCCCCGCTACTGGATGTTCGCCGAGGTGGGGCAATGGGACAAGGCGCTGGCCGACGCCCAGGCGTTCGACGCCGTGCTGGAAGCGGAGAAGGCCAAGAAGCCGGTTTACGGCCTGATGCAGCAAGTGCTGAGCTGGCCGCTGGAGGCGCGCGCCCAGGCTCACCTGGGCGACATCACGGCGGCCCAGGCGACGATCGGGAAAACGCCCCTGGACTGTTATCCCTGCCTGCGGGTCCGCGGCGAGGTTGCTGCCCAGGCGCGCGACTGGCCGGCCGCGGAGCGGTGGTTCGCCGAGGCCGTACGCCAGGCGCCCTCGCCTCCCCAGGCCTACGCCGAGTGGGGCCGCATGCGGCTGGACAAGGGCGATCCCGACGGGGCGATCGCCGTGCTCAAGACCGGCGAGGCCAACGGGCCGAAATTCGCCGATCCGCCGCAGATCTGGGGCGAGGCGCTGTTGGCCAAGGGCGACGCCGCCGGCGCGTCCAGGAAGTTCGCCGAGGCCGCCAAGCTGGCCCCGAACTGGGGCCGCAACCACCTGAAGGTCGGCGAAGCCCTGGCCCGACTGGGCAAGGCCGAGGCGGCGCGACAGGAACTGCGGACCGCCGCCGGCCTGGACCTGACGCCGGCGGAGCGCGCGGAGCTGGCCGCCCTGCGGCGCCTCTGACGCCCGGCGGCGCGCATACTGGACATTCGATGCGGCGCACGGCGATTATCAGCGCTCAGGGGAGCGTCCAGTTGAGCACCACAGAATTCACCGAGGCCGAGAAGCGGATCACGCTTTGGGGCATCGCCATCGTCTTCCTGCTGTCGGCGCTGGACCAGACGATCGTGGCGACCGCCATGCCGCGGATCATCGCCGAGCTGAATGGCCTGGCGCTCTACAGCTGGGTGACCACGGCCTATCTGCTGAGCTCGACCGTCATGGTGCCGATCTGGGGGAAGCTGGGCGACCTGTTCGGACGCAAGCCCGTGCTGCTGGCCGGGATCACCATCTTCCTGGCCGGATCGTGGCTCTCGGGGCTGTCCGGTGAGTTCGGGAATCTGCCGCTGCTGGGCGGAGGCATGGTGCAGCTGATCGTGTTCCGCGCGGTCCAGGGGATCGGCGGCGGGGCGTTGTTCACCACGGCCTTTGCGATCATCGGCGACCTGTTTCCGCCGCGCGAGCGCGGGCGGATCGGCGGCATGTTCGGGGGGATATTCGGGATCTCGTCCACGGTGGGGCCGTTGATCGGCGGCTATTTCACCGACCACGGTACGGTCACCCTGCTGGGTCACGTGGTGGCCGGCTGGCGCTGGGTCTTTTACCTGAACCTGCCGCTGTCGCTGCTCTCGCTGTTCATGATCCTCGTGAAGATGCCGAAGATGAGCCACCACGCGCGCGGCAAGATCGACTTCCTGGGCGCGGGCCTGATCATCGCGACCTTCGTGCCGCTGCTGTTGGCGCTGACCTTCGGCGGCCATTCCTATCCGTGGGGCTCGCCCGTGGTGCTGGGCCTGTTCGGCGGATCCGCGGTGGGGCTGGTGCTCTATGCGATCAACGAGCGGTTCGCGCCGGACCCGATCCTGCCGCTGGACCTGTTCAAGAACCGGGTGTTCACGCTCGCCAACCTGGCGGGCTTCCTTGTCTCCATGTCGTTCATGTCGACGGTGGCGTTCCTGCCGCTGTTCATGCAGCTCGGTCAGGGCGTGAAGGCGACGACCAGCGGGCTTTCGACCCTGCCGCTGATGGGCGGCCTCCTGGTCTCCTCGATCCTGTCCGGGCGGCTGGTGAGCAAGAGCGGCAAGTACAAGCCGATGATGATCGGCGGGGTCGTGGTGACCTTCGTCGGCATCTTCCTCCTGAGCCGGATGCACGCCGGCACGACGCGGCTGGACCTGGCGTGGCGGATGGCGGTGCTGGGCATCGGGCTGGGCCCCGGCCAGAGCCTGTTCTCGCTGGCGGTGCAGAACGCCATGCCGATCGAGCGGCTGGGCGTGGTGACCTCGTCCAGCCAGTTCTTCCGCCAGATCGGCTCGACCATGGGGGTGGCGATCTTCGGCACCTTCCTGACCAGCAACCTGAATGCGGGCCTGGGCAAGATCATGCCCGGCATCGACGTGGGCAAGCTGCAGGGCATGGGGGCGGCGCGCGCGGGGGGCGGCTCGATGCAGCTGCCCGACTTCATCAAGACGATCATCACCGATGCGATCACCAGCGTCTTCGCGCTGGGGCTCTACGTGGTGGCCGTGGCCCTGCTGGTGGTGCTGTTCATCCCGCAATTGCCGATGCGCGACCGCTCGGCCATGGGCGCGCAGGCCACGCCGAAGACCGATCCCGACTCCGACGACACGGTGATCCCGGCGGAGGCGCATCTTTAAGACGACGGCATTTCGAGCGGCGACATTTTGACGTGACCCGGCGGGACAGCCGGGCGCTGGGAGGAAGACCATGCGGAACGGGCTGATCGGCGGCATGGCCGCCCTGGCGGCATTGGCGTTCGCGTCGTTCGCCGACGCGCAGGCCCCGGCGACACCGGCCGGGGGGCCGCCGACCGGCCGGCCCGCCGTGACGCCGAAGCCGGGCTACGTCACGCCGCCGGAGAATTCCGCGGGGCTCTATCCGATCAGCGGCGAACCGATCTTCAAGGCGCGCTGCGCGAGCTGCCACGACACGGGCGCCGACCGCGCGCCGAACCGCCAGGAGCTTTCCGTCCGCAGTCCCGAGGACGTCTATGACGTGCTGACCACGGGGCGCATGCAGGCCATGGCCCAGGGAATGAGCCCGGCCGAGATCTACGGCGTGGTGCGCTTCCTCACCGGCAAGTCGCCGACTCCCCAGACCGCGCAAGGACCGGACCCGAACCTCTGCAAGGTGAACGGCCCGATGCAGCCGAACGGGCCGCAGTGGAACGGCTGGGGCCGCGACGTGGTCAACAGCCGCTACCAGCCGAAGCCGGGCTTCACGGCCGCCGACATTCCGAAGCTGAAGGTGAAGTGGGCCTTCGCCTATCCGGGCACCAAGAACACCGAAGTGCTGATCTTCGGCGACCGGGTCTATGCGGCGAGCCTGGGCGGCAAGCTCTATTCGCTGGATGCGAGGACCGGCTGCGTCCACTGGCGCTACGACTTCAAGGGCGGGGCGCGGGCGTCGATGACCATCGGGCCGGACGCCAAGGCCCCCAGCCACTTCGCGCTCTATATGGGCGACGACCGGATGTTCGTGCGCGCGCTGGATGCGGGCTCGGGCAAGGAACTCTGGACCACGCGGGTGGACGACCATCGCGTGGGCCGGGTCACCGGCTCGCCGGCGCTCTACGGCGGGATGCTCTATGTGCCGCTGTCGGCGTCGGAGGAGAGCCAGGGCAATGTGGGCGCCTATGGCTGCTGCACGTTCATCGGGACGGTGGCGGCGCTGGACGCGGCGACGGGAAAGCCGGTCTGGAAGCAGGCGATCCTCGACGAGAAGCCGCACCCGACGCGGAAGAACCCGGCGGGCACCCAGATGTACGGCCCGGCGGGCGGGGCGATCTGGTCGGCGCCGACCATCGACGCCAAGCGCGGGCAGCTCTTCGTGGCCACCGGCGACAGCTACACCGAGGTCGAGCACAAGGCGTCGGACGCGGTGGTCGCCATGGACCTGAAGACCGGCAAGATCCGCTGGGTGAACCAGGTGCTGGCGGAGGACAACTTCATGTCCGGCACGATCAACGGACCGCTGGGGACGCGGGGCCCGGACTACGACTTCGGCTCGTCGCCGCAGCTGATCGATCTGGGCGGCGGCAAGGACATCCTGGTCACCGGCAACAAGTCCTCGATCGTCTACGCCATGGACCCGGCGACCGGGAAGACCGTCTGGGCCACGCCCAAGCTGGGCAGCGGCAGCGCCGGCGGTGGCGTTGAATGGTCGACGGCGACGGATGGGAAGATCGTCTACGCGCCCCTGGCCGATCCCGTGGGGCGCGGGCGGCCGGGACTGGCGGCGCTGGACGTGAAGGATGGCAAGGTGCTGTGGCAGGTCGATGCGCCCAAGGGCGTGACCTGCAACGTGCCGTCCGGCCGCTGCACGCCGGCCTATTCGCAGGCCGCCACGGCGATCCCCGGCGCCCTGTTCACCGGGGCGCAGGATGGGCACTTGCGGGCCTATTCCTCGGACGGAAAGCTGATCTGGGACTATGACGCCACAGGACCGTTCGACACGGCCAACGGGATCAAGGGCGCGCCGGGCGGCTACCTCGACATGGGCGGCCCGACCATCGCGGGCGGGATGGTCTATTTCCACTCGGGCTACAACGGCAGCGCGGGTGCGAACAACGTGCTGGTGGCGATGAGCGTGGACGGCAAGTAGCGGCGAAATCTGACTGCAATCTGCGGCGGGACATCCTCCGCATCGAGAACGCCGGGACAGGCGTCAGGAAACGGGGCACGGGCATGAAGCGGTTCTGGAATGCGGCCATCGTGGCCGCCGCGGCGGCGGGCGCCCTGATCACCCATCAGGCGTTCGGCCAGCCCTCGACGCTGAACGCCAATCCGCCCCCGCCGCAGGCCCAGGCCAACCAGCGCGCCGCCCAGCAAGCGGCGCTGATGAAGATGCAGACGCGCGGCGAGGAGGTGTTCAACGCCCGCTGCAAGGGCTGCCACATGCCGCCGGTGGAGCACGCGCCGTCACGCTCGGAGTTGGCCGCGCAGTTCCCCAATGTGATCATCGAGGCGCTGAAGACCGGCAAGATGCAGGCGATGGCCACGGGCCTGTCCGGCGACGACATCGATGCCGTCGCTTCCTGGATCACCGGCCAGGCGCCGGACGCGCACTTCGACCTGGCGGGCGAGTCGAAGAACGCCTGCCCGGCGGGATCGAAGTTCAACCCGGCGGGCCCGTCCTGGAACGGCTGGAGCCCGGACAAGCAGAACACCCGCGTGGCGTCCGCGAGCACGATCACCGCGGTCGACACGCCGAAGCTGAAGGTGAAGTGGGCCTTCGCCTACCAGGGCGGCCGTTATGGCGAGCCGACCATCGTCGGCAACCGGGTGTTCGTGACGAGCTCGTCGGGCCAGGTCTATGCGCTGGACAAGACGACGGGCTGCGTGGCCTGGGGCTACAAGGCGCGCGGGCCGGTCCGGGTGACCGTCTCGGTGGGCAAGAACCCCAAGGCCGCATCCGGCTACGCCGCCTATTTCGGCGACATGAACCGCAACCAGGTGGCGGTGGACGCCAACACCGGCAAGGAGCTTTGGAGCACGGTCATCGACACCGGCGGCCGCGGCATCCTGACCGGCGCGCCGAGCCTGTGGGGCGACACGCTCTATGTGCCGCTGTCCTCCTTCGAGGAGGGCGTGGCGGGGCTCGCGGCCTATGAGTGCTGCAAGCAGCGCGGCGCGGTGGCGGCGCTCGACATCGCCACCGGCAAGATCAAGTGGAAGAGCTATGCGATCGCCACCGCGCCGGCGCCGTTCAAGAAGAACGCGGCGGGCACCCAGATGTACGGACCGGCGGGGGCGGCGATCTGGTCGTCGCCGACCATCGATCCCAAGCGCGGCGTGCTCTACGTGGCCACCGGCGACAGCTACACCGACGTGGAGGAGAACGGGTCGGACGCCGTGGAGGCGATGGACCTGAAGACCGGCAAGATCAAATGGGCGCACCAGATGACCGAGCTGGACCACTTCCTGGTGGGCTGCCCGCCGCAGCGGCCGGGCGTGAACTGTCCGACGCCGAACGGGCCGGACTTCGACTTCGGCTCCTCGCCGATCCTGAAGCATCTGAAGGGCGGCAAGGACATCCTGCTGGCCGGGCAGAAGTCGGGGCAGGTCTATGGGCTGGATCCGGAGACCGGCAAGTTCATCTGGCAGGTGCGCATCGGCAAGGGCAGCGCGCTGGGCGGCGTCGAGTGGGGCATGGCCGCCGACGACGACAACCTCTACGTGGGCATCGCCGACCGGGGCATGCCGACGCTCTCAGCGCTGCGTCTGACGGACGGCGCGCTGGTGTGGCGCCACCGCGCGCCGGAGCCGGCCAAGTGCAGCTTCGAGGGCCGCTGCGGCAACGGCTATTCCGGCCCGCCCAGCGTCGCCAATGGCGTGGTCTACGGGGTGAACCAGGACGGCCACGTGCGCGCCTTCAAGGCCAAGACCGGCGAGATGATCTGGGACTACGACACCGCCGGACGCCACTACGACACCGTCAACGGGGTGAAGAACCAGCGCGGCGGGAACCTGGATTCCAACGGCGTCGCCTTCGCCGGCGGCATGGCGTTCCTGATGGCCGGGTTCAACGGCGCGTCGGGTTCGAGCGGGCCGGATAACGTGCTGCTGGCCTTCTCGGTCGACGGGAAATAGGGCAGGCTCGCGGTCATGGGCTCGTGTCGAGCCGATCGTTCGCAGCACTGATGTCCGCGGGCGGCTCTGGAAAGCTGGCCCACGGCAGATCCTTCTTCAGGGTGCGCGACCAGCGGCTCAGCCATTCGTCCCCGTCAGGACCCGCATAGCGGTCGGCAATCTGGTAGGCGGGGTCTGCCATGGCGCGATCCAGCCCGACGACGTGCAGGTCATTGCGACGCAGGATGGCGGCCAGCTGGTCCAGGACGTCGGCGTTCAGACGCGTCGCATGCAGGAGGAAGACGAACGCGGGGCGTCGGCCGAGGAGTCCCGCCGCCGCCGTCCTGTACCAGGCGACGGACTTCGCCGTGTGGTCGAGGTAGGCCCGCCTGATCCGCAGCGCACCGGCACGGTCATGACGCTGAACGGCGTCGTCATACGGAAGCGCGAACACGTAGTCGGCGTTCTCCATCGTCACCGGCGCAACGCGATATCCGTGCGCGGTGAGCCAGTCCTCGAACGTGCGACGGGCTTCAATCGTCAGGCCGGTTTCCAGATAGGGATGACGGAACCATCCAGGAGACTGACCAGCGGCGAGCAGGGGCCGCAGAGCGGCGTCCGCGCGCGCGACGTCGGCGATATATTGGTCGACGGGCGTCTTGTTGAGCGAGATGTGTGAGTAGGTGTGGTTCCCGAGCACCATCCCCGCGGCCGCCCAGCGCTTCACCAATGACGCGTGAGCCACTCCGCCCGCGCCCTCCAATCGCTCGCCGATAACAAACCCAGTTGCTGGAAATCGGTGGCGGCGCAGCCCGCTGAGCAATCGCCTTGTGGTGACGTCGGCGTAGGACGCGTCACCCGTCAACGCCATCGTCGGGAGATCGTCGAAGGTGAGCGCCACCGCCTCGGCCCGCGCCAAGGCGGACCAAGCGCAAAGCGCCATGACGGCGGCCGAAAGAATCAGTCGCCGCACAGGACTCCCTTCAGTAGCGCTCAGGACGTCCGCCGTTATGCGGACGCCATGGCCTTAGGCAAGCGTCCTCGAGGCGCCTAGTACTCCGGGTAGTAGTTGTCGTTGCGACCGCGGCACACCCGGACATGATCGCCGCGGTCATTGCTGACCCAGCGGCAATCGTGCTGGCGATACCAGGTGTCGTTGTGCTGACCCTGATAGCCTCGATAGCTGCTGTATTCGGCCGTCTGTTCGCGCGTCCAATAGGCCTGACCGTTGTCGCAGTTGACGGTCGAGCGGGCGATGTTGGAGCCAATCGCGGCGCCGGCGACCGCGCCGATGATCGTGCCTCCGGTCTTGCCGCCCCCCTCGGACACGGCGTTGCCGACCAAGCCGCCGGCGATGGCGCCTATGGCGGTCCCCGCGACGTTGCGGTCGTGCTTTTCCGCCTGGCACTGGTTCGCGTAGTAGCGGTAGCCCTCGTAGTTTGGGCCGTCGTAGCGGCCGCCGGCCACTCGGGTGTCGGGGCCCGGGCCATAGCTGCTTTCCGCGCATCCCGCTGTCGCCATCAGGGCAGCCAGCAAGGCCCCCGCGACCGCGGTCCTAGCGACGTTCTTTTGCATGTGGGTCTCCTCCAGTGTTGGCCCAACGCCGGTCGGCGCAGCGTTGTTCCGGCGCCCCTTCGCCGCGAGCGGAGAGACCGCTAAGATCGGGCCTCGCGGCTGGGAGCGCGACGATGGCCTACGAGCCGAAGACCAAGGCGACCGACGTCGACGTGGACGCCTTCATCGCGGGGTCGGCCAAGCCCGCGGACGGCGCGGCGCTCTGCGCGCTGATGCGCAAAGTCAGCGGGCTGGAGCCGAAGATGTGGGGCCCGACCATCGTCGGCTTCGGCCTGCGCGAATACGAACTGGCGGGCGGCAAGACCGGCAAGATGCTGGCCATGGGCTTCTCGCCGCGCAAACCCTCGCTGGTGCTCTACGTCAAGCACGCCGCCGGCTGGGAAGACCGCCTCGCGCGGCTGGGCAAGCACGGGACCGGCAAGGGCTGTCTCTACATCAACAAGCTGGCCGACGTGGACGCGGGCGTGCTGGAGGAAATGGTCACGGCGGCGTGGCGAGAGACCGCGCGGATCGAGGCCTAGGCCGCCCTCCACGGGAACACCGCGCGCAGCCGGGCGTCACGCAGCCACAGGCCGCCCCAGGCGAAGACCGCCAGATAGACCCCGAACAAGATGTGGCTGGGCCAGGGGTCGGCGTGGATCCAGTGGATCGCGGCCGTGCCGCCCATCAGGCCGGTGACCAGGATCGCGCCCAGCACCGAGGTGCGCGGGAAGAGGTAGAGTGCAAGCAGCACCGCCTCCATCACCCCGATCCCGAAGCCGGAGCCGGCGGGCAGGCCCATCTGTCTGCCGGTCTGCTCGACGATCGGCGCGCGGGCGAGCTTCATGCCCACGTCCATCAGCATGAAGGCGGCGAACAGGCCGGTCAGCACCCAGCCGGCGATACGCATGGCCCGCGATGTCTCTTGCATGTGGTTTCCCCCTGTCGCGCGCGGCTCAGCCGGCCGCGTCCTCGTTCATCGCCCAGCTGACGCCGAACGGGTCCTTCAGCGCGCCGTACTTAGCGCCCCAGAACATCTTCTCCACCGGGGCCGTGACCTCGCAGCCGGCGGCGACGGCGCGCTGGAACTTGGCCTCGATGTCGGTGACCATCAGGGTGAGCGTGAAGGACTGCGGCGCCTCGAGCGGCATGCCCTGCTCGGGGAAGGCGTCGTTGAGCATCAGCGAGCCGTCGTTGATGTAGAGGTGGCAGTGGATCACGCGCTTGCCGTCCGGGTGCAGCATGCGGACCTTTTCCTCGGCGCCGAAGGCCTTCTGGTAGAAGGCCGAGGCCGCGGCGGCGTCGCTCACCTGCATGTAGGTGACGATCCCGCCCTTGGTGGGCGCCAGCGAACCGGGCTCCACGACAGGCATCCTGTTCTCGCTCATGACAGTCTCCGGGTTTCCTGGCCGAAGGACGATCGAGGGTCGGCCACCCCGACATCGCCAGATGTTTTCTGCGCAACATTTAGCCGCCGCCCAGACGGCGCGCGTGGGGAATGTTGCCGCGCCTAGCCGGACCGCGCGGCGCATGCCAGCTTGGCTGGATGACCTTCACCCGCCGCCGTGTCGCGCACCTGCTAGCTGCCGTGGGCCTTGCGCCGGCCGTGGCGCGCGCCGCCGAGCCGCCCTTCGACGTCGTGCTGGAGAGCAATGTCCGCGTCGCCGTCCGCGACGGGGTGAAGCTGGCCACGGACGTCTATCGCCCGGCGCGCGGCGGCAAGGCGGTGAGCGGCCGCTTCCCGGTGGTGATGGAGCGCACGCCTTATGGCCGCAACGTCACCAGCTTCCGCGACATCACCCAGGCGTCGGACAAGCCCAAGACCCGGGCCGAGGTCGCCGCAGTCTATGTGCGTGCCGGCTATGTGGTGATCTTCCAGGACTGCCGCGGGCGGTACGACAGCGAGGGCGAGTTCACCAAATATCTGAGCGAGGGCGCCGACGGGTTCGACACCTGCGCCTGGATCGTGCGCCAGCCGTGGAGCGACGGGCGGATCGGGACCATGGGGCTGTCGTACGCGGCGCACACGCAGGTGGCGCTGGCGTGCCTGAACCCGCCTGGGCTGAAGGCGATGTTCGTGGACTGCGGCGGCTTTTCCAACGCCTACCAGGGCGGCATCCGGCAGGGCGGCGCCTTCGAGCTGAAGCAGGTGACCTGGGCCTACAACCTGGGCCTGGAGAGCAAGGAGGCGGCGGCCAGCGCGAGCCTGATGGCGCAGCTCAAGGCCATCGACATCAAGGCTTGGTTCGGCTCGATGCCGTGGAAGCGCGGGCACTCGCCGCTGTCGCCGCTGCCGGACTACGAGGCCTATGTCTACGACCAGTGGCGGCACGGGAATTTCGACGGGTTCTGGAAGCAGGCCGGGATCTATGCGGCGGGCTTCTACGACCAGATGGCGGACGCGGCCACCGTGCACATGTCCGGCTGGTACGACCCCTATTCGCGGACCTGCACCGACAACTACGTGGCGCTGAGCGCACGCAAGAAGGGGCCGCTCAGGCTGATCATGGGGCCGTGGACCCATGGGGCCCGCTCGACGACCTGGTCCGGCGACGTGGAGTTCGGGCCGGGGTCGACGCTGGATGCGCTCGGCCATGCCGACATCTTCGCCCAGCGGCTGGCCTGGTACGACCGGCACCTGAAGGGCTCGAGCCTGAGCGATCCCGATCCGGCGGTGCGGCTCTTCGTGATGGGCGGAGGCGGCGGGGCGAAGACGCCCAAGGGCCGGCTAATGCACGGCGGGCGGTGGCGTACGGAAAAGGCCTGGCCGATCCCGGACCGGAAGGAGACCGCCTACCACCTGCACGGCGATGGGCAGCTGGCGGTCGAGGCGCCGAAGGCCGGCGCGGCGGCGGTGAGCTTCGACTTCGATCCCAACCATCCGGTGCCGACCATCGGCGGGGCGGTGACCTCCGGCGAGCCGTTGATGCGGGGCGGCGGCTATGACCAGCGCGAAGGCGTAAGCGTCTACGGCTCCCGCCAGCCCTACCTGCCGCTGGAAGCCCGGCCCGACGTGCTGGTCTTCCAGACCGAGCCGCTGAAGGACGACGTCGAGGTCACCGGCGCCATCGAGGTGAAGCTGTGGATCTCCAGCGACGGGCCGGACACCGACTTCACGTTCAAGCTGATCGACCTCTATCCGCCGAGCGCCGATTGGCCGGAGGGCTTCGCTCTCAATCTGACGGACGGGATCCTGCGCTGCCGCTATCGCGAGAGCTGGGAGCGGCCGACGATGATGACGCCAGGCGAGGTCTATCCGATCACCGTCTCGGCGTTCCCGACGTCCAACCTGTTCAAGGCCGGCCACCGTATCCGGCTGGACATCTCGTCCAGCAACTTCCCGCGCTTCGACGTCAATCCGAACACCGGCGCGCCGGAGGGCGAAGGCCTGGACCGGCGGGTGGCGAAGAACAGCGTGTTCGTCGACGCCAGCCGGCCGAGCCACGTCCTGTTGCCGATCATCCCGAGGCGCGCCTGATGACGTTCCGTCCGATCGCCGCCCTGGCGCTGTTGCTGGCCTGGACGGAACCGGCGCGGGCTGCGGAGCTGCTGGACGCGACGCCGCGCACGGCGGTGATCACTGCGTTCGCGCCGGAGATCGTCCCGCTGGCCGCCGCGCTCAGCGGCAAGCACAGCTACAAAGTCTCCGGCACGGAGTTCATCACCGGGACGCTGGAGGGCAAGCCGGTGGTGCTGTTCCTGTCCGGCGTCTCGATGGTCAATGCGGCGATGAACACCCAGCGCGTGCTGGACCGGTTCAAGGTCACCCGCATCGTCTTCTCCGGCATCGCCGGCGGGGTGGATCCGAGCCTCGACGTGGGCGACGTGGTCGTGCCCGACCAGTGGGGCGAATACCTGGAGAGCGTCATGGCGCGGGAGGACGCGCCCGGCCACTTCGCGTCGACCTATCGTGACCCGGTGATCGGCTCGAACTTCGGGATGATCTTTCCCAAGGTGACCGAGGTCACAGGGCCCGGCGGGACGCTGGAACAGCGGGCCTGGTTCCCCGCCGATCCGGCGCTGATCGCGCTCGCCCGGAAGGTGGCCCCGACGGTGACCCTGAAGCGCTGCTCGTCGGCCGATCGCTGCCTTGAGAAGGCGCCCAAGGTGGTGGTCGGCGGCAATGGGGTGTCGGGCCAGAGCTTCGTGGACAACGCCGCGTTCCGGACCTGGGCGTTCTCGACCTTCCAGGCGCGCGTGCTGGACATGGAGACCGCCGCGGTCGGCCAGGTGGCCTACGCCAACGGCGTGCCCTTCGTGGGTTTCCGGAGCCTGTCGGACCTGGCCGGCGGCGATCCCGGGCGCAACCAGGCGGGCGTGTTCTTCCCGCTGGCCTCGGACAACTCGGCGGCGGTGGTGCGCGCGTTCGTGGCCGCGCTTCCCTGATCGTGGGGGCCTAGCCCTTCGCCAGGTAGATGAAGCGGGCGATGAACAGCGCCGCCAGCACGAAGAGCAGCCAGTCGCCGCGCCGCGCGTGGCCGCGCAGCAGGCGAAGCGCCGCGTAGCTGACGATGCCGAAGGCCAGGCCGTTGGCGATCGAGAAGGTCAACGGAATGGCGATCAGGGTCAGGAACGCCGGGATGGCGACTTCCGGGTCCTTCCAGTCGATCTCGGCGACCGCGCCCAGCATCATGGCGCCGACCAGGATCAGGGCCGGCGCGGTGGCCGCGGCCGGGATCGCCTGGACCAGGGGCGCGAACAGGAAGGCCACCAGGAACAGCACGCCGACCACGATGGCGGTCAGGCCGGTGCGGCCGCCGACCGCGACGCCTGAGGCGCTCTCGATGTAGCTGGTGGTGGTGCTGGTGCCCACGAGGGCGCCGAACATGGTCGCGATGGAGTCGGCGAACAGGATGCGGTTGAGGCGCGGGATATTCCCCGCCTCGTCGGTGAGGCCGGCCTCCTTGGTGACCGCGACCAGGGTGCCCACGTTGTCGAACAGGTCGACGAACAGGAAGACGAAGACGATCTCGGCGAGGGTCAGCGCGAGGCCGCTCTTGAGGTTGAAGGCGCCGGCGATGTCGAGCTTGAAGGCCGTGGCGCTGATGGCGGAGAGGCTGTAGGCGCCGGGCGCGACGTGGGCGAGGCCCAGGGCCCAGCCGGCGGCGGTGGTGGCGACGATGCCGATGAGGATCGCGCCCTTCACCCGCCAGGCCTGCAGGGCGGCGATCAGCACCAGGCCGCCCACGGCGAGCGCGGCGGTGGGCTGGGTCAGGTCGCCGAGGCCCACGGCGGTCGCCGGGCTGGCGACCACGATGCCCGCCGATTTCAGGCCGATGAAGGCGATGAACAGGCCGACGCCGCCGGCCACCGCGGCGAACAGCGAGCGCGGGATGGCCGCGATGATCATCTGGCGCACGCCGACCGCGGTGAGCAGCAGGAAGGCCAGGCCCGAGAGGAAGACGCAGCCCAGGGCGGTCTCCCACGGAACGCCCATGCCCTTGACCACCGTGTAGGCGAAGTAGGCGTTCAGCCCCATGCCGGGCGCCAGCGCCAGCGGGTAGTTGGCCAGCAGGCCCATGAGGATCGAGCCGAAGCCAGCCGCCAGGCAGGTGGCGGCGGCCACGGCGGCCACCGGCAGGCCGGCGTCGCCGAGGATCGCCGGGTTGACCACCACGATATAGGCCATGGTCAGGAAGGTGGTGAGCCCGGCCAGCAATTCGGTGCGGACGTTGCTCCCGCGCTGCTCAAATCCGAAGAAGCGTTCCAGCATGTGCCCCCCGACGCGGCGTGCTCGCCCGATCCGTCACCCCGATCCGTCACAATGGCCACAAGGCCGTCGCGCGCAAGGCGGATGACAGGCTGCAACAGCCCGGCCTTGTTCTTGCCGTGCAGGACGACCACTCTTCGGCCATGCGCTTGCTCGTCCTGGCCGTGGTCGCCACCCTTTGCAGCACCGTCGCGGCCGCCGCGCCGCCCGCGCCCGCCGACCCGCTGAAGGATCGTCCGGCGACCGATGTCTCGCCGGTGACCGTGATCCCGCCGAACGGCGACCCGCCCAAGGTGGTGGCGACATGGCCGGCGGCCGGGGCGGCGGTGGCGGGCGGGGTGATGATCCTGACCATCACCTTCGATCAGAAGATGGCGGCCGACAGCTTCAGCATCACCACCACCCAGGGCGCAGACGGCCTGCAGTGCCTGAAGACGCCCAGGCTGTTGAACGACGGCAAGACCTTCGCCCTGCTCTGCACCGGCGCCGAGAAGAAGAGCTATACGGTGGCGTTCAACGCCAAGCCGGGCGCGGGCTTCGCCAACATCGGCCAGCAGCGCGCGGCGCCGGCCACCTTGTCGTTCAGCACCACCGACGCCGACGGGCCGCGCAACATCGCCGACGCCATGAAGATCGAGAAGCTGGCGAGCCTCGACGTGCCCATCCAGGACGCCCCGGCGTTCGAGGCCAAGCCGGACTAGCTAGCTGGCGGCCTTGGCCGCGTCGGCGGTGAGGCGGTCGATCTGGCCGCGGATGTGGGCGGCCTCGGCGGCGGTGTTGGCCATGGCGATGGCGCGGTCAAACGCCTCGCGGGCCTCGGCCTTGCGGTCGAGCTGGAGCAGGAAGGCGCCGCGCGCGCCGTGCCAGTAGAAGTAGCCGGCCAGCGGCGCCTCCAGCGGCTCGATCATCGCCAGCGCCTCGGCGGGACCGCGCGCCTTGGAGACCGCGACGGCGCGGTTCAGCGTGATCACCGGCGACGGCGTCATCACCTCCAGGGCGCCGTAGAGCTGCTCGATGCCGGCCCAGTCGGTGTCGGCCGCTGTCTCGGCGCGGGCGTGGAGCGCGGCGATGGCGGCCTGGACCTGGTAGGGGCCGGGACGCTGGTGGCGCACGGCCTTGTCCATCAGCGCCAGGCCCTCGCCGATCGCCTCGCGGTCCCAGAGTGAGCGGTCCTGGTCGTCCAGCAGGACGGCGGCGCCTTCGGCGTCGAAGCGGGCGGCGGCGCGGGAATTCTGCAGCAGCAGGAGCGCGGTCAGGCCCATGATCTCCGGCTCGGTCTGGAAGAGCCGCAGCAGGAGGCGCGCCAAGCGGATCGCCTCGTCGCAGAGCGGCGCGCGGGCCTGGGCGGTCTCCCAGCCGGCGGTGTAGCCCTCAGTGAAGACCAGGTAGACCATGTGGGCGACGGCGGCGACGCGCTCGGACCGCTCGACGGGGCCTGGGGCCTCGAAGGCCACCTCGGCCTTGGCGATGCGCGCCTTGGCGCGCGTGATCCGCTGTTCCATCGCCGCCTCGCCGACCAGGAAGACCCGGGCGATCTGCCGGACGGTGAGGCCGGACACGATGCGCAGCGCGAGCGCGATCTGCTGGGTCGCCGGCAGGTCCGGGTGGCAGCAGATGAACATCAGTCTGAGGATGTCGTCCCGGTAGTGGGCGCCGTCGAGCCGCTCGGCCATCGGGGTCTCGACATCCTCGACGTCGGAGATCTGGTCTTCCGGCGGCAGCTCGGTCTGGCGCGACGACTTGCGCTTGCCGTCGAGCGCGGCGTTGCGGCCGACCATGATCAACCAGGCGGCGGGGTCGCGCGGCGGGCCCTTCTGCGGCCAATTGCGCAGGGCCCGCAGGCAGGCCTCCTGAAAGGCCTCTTCCGCGGTGTCGAGGTCGCGGAAATAGCGCAGCAGGGCGCCGACCGCCTGGGGACGGGCCGAGGTGATGGCCGCATCGATCCAGGCGAGGTCGCTCATCCCCCGACGCTCCCTCTACGCGCTTTCCGCGACCCGGGGCGAGACCGCGTCGGCCGGCAGGGCGCCGTTGTTGAAGAAATGCAGCGGCCGGACCTCATAGGCGCCGCCGGGGTTCACCGCGCCCAGCTCCTTGCAGAAGGTCAGCACCTCCTCCAGGTCCTCGCAGTTGATCGTGTAGAAGCCGAGCAGCTGCTCCTTGGTCTCGGCGAAGGGGCCGTCGATGACCAGGGGCGGCTCGCCCTTGCGAAGCGTGGTGGCCGCGGTGGTGGGCATCAGCCGGGCGGTGGGGCCCAGCTTGTGGGCCCAGCGCTGCTGGACCCCCATCAGGTCGGCCATGACCTTGGCGTCCTGTTCAGCGGTCCAGGAGAAGACGGCTTCCTCGGAATTGTAGCAGAGCACGGCGTAAAGCATGGGGGCGCGGTTCCTCATCGAGCCTAGGACGGCCGACTATGCCCCTGGCCGACAGGCGTGCGCAAAAAAGTTCGCGGCGATCAGAGCCCGGCGGGCGGGGCCAGGCGCAGCTGCATCAGCGGCGTCAGCACGGTGCGCTCGATGATCTCGCCCATGGTGTCGGCGTCGACCGTGTCGAGGTTGCGCAGCCACCAGGCCAAGAGGTTCAGGATCGCCGAGACCATGTGGAACAGGATCAGGTCGTCCATCGGCCCGTCGGCCTTGCGTTGGCGCGCGGCGCCCATGGTGATCATGGTCTGGCGCAGCATCTCGGCGCGGACCGTTTCGCCGGAGCCCCCGGCGATCAGGGCCTGGTAGATCGGCAGGTGGCCGGCGACGAAGGTGCAGATCGAGCGCGCGGCGCCCAGGCGGTCGCGCTGCTGCAGCAGGGGCGCGGCCTGTTCCAGGAACTCGCGGATCAGCTTGTCGGCCACGTCGGCCAGCAGGGCTTCCTTGTCCGGGTAGTGGCGGAAGAAGGTGGCGTAGCCCACGTCGGCGCGCGCGGCGATGGCGCGCACGGTGATCCCATCCAGCGGAAGTTCGGAGGCCAGCTCGGTCATCGCCACGCGCAAGGCGTCGCGGGTGCGCACCACCCGGGCGTCCGCCGCCTTGGGGTCCGCGGCGACCTTCAGCTCCGAAACCATTGCATCCGACGGTCAGAATCCATTATGATCCACTGTATATCGTATCTGCGGCCAACTATGGCTGGCGCCGTACCTTACGGCAACCGGCGTTAGCGATGGCTCTTCAGGATCGCGTCACCAGTATCGGGTAGCGTTCAGACAGGCCCGGAATAGGGCAGCGGCGGGGCTGGCAGGCGCGCCGACGACAGGTTGGAGGAGAGACGAATGACGATTTCTCGCAAGATCGCCGGCGTGAGCGCCGCCATGGGCCTGGCGGTCGCGGCCGGCGCGCTCGCGCTGGCCAGCGGCGGCCACGGCGTCTCCCAGGCCAGCGCGCAGGCCGCGCCGGCCGTCGGGCCGAAGACGGTCGACGACTTCATGCTGGCCGACCAGAACCTGCTGGGCCGCCAGCTCTACCGGATGAGCGACGACAAGGCGGTGGTCCTGGTGACCTATGCCTCTGGCGACAAGCAGCTGCACGCCGACGCGCCCGCGCTGATGGCGCTCAAGGCCGCCTACGCCGGCAAGCACGTGGACATGCTGGCCGTGGCCAGCCGCCTCGGCGAGAAGCGCGACCCGGTGATCGCCGACGCCAAGGCCGCCGGCCTCGATATGCCGATCCTGTTCGACTACGAGCAGCTGGTCGGCGAAGAGCTGAACGTGACCCGCGCCGCCGAAGTGATCGTGATCGATCCGCGCGGCTGGAATGTCGCCTATCGCGGCCCGGTGGACGGCGCGAAAGCCGCTATCGACGCCCTGGTGGCCGGCCAGAAGGTGGCGCTGACGACCCGGCCCGCCCTGGGCCAGATGATCGCCTTCCCGGAACGCGCCAAGGCGGCGACCTTCGAGAAGATTTCCTACGCCAAGACCGTCGCCCCGATCATCCAGCAGAAGTGCGCCACCTGCCACCAGCCGGGCGGGATCGGGCCGATGCCGCTGAACACCTATGAGCAGATCAAGGGCTTCTCGCCGATGATCCGCGAGGTGATCCGCACGCACCGCATGCCGCCCTACCTGGCCGATGAGACCGTGGGCCAGTTCAAGGACGACGACCGCCTCACGCCCGACCAGATGAAGACCCTGGTCCACTGGATCGACGGCGGCGCCCAGCGTGGCGCGGGCGAAGACCCGCTGAAGAAGATCGCCTTCAAGGCGCCTGAGTGGCCGCTCGGCAAGCCGGACGTGGTGCTGAATATCCCGGCCGTGAAGGTGCCGGCCCAGGGCGTGCTGGACTACACCCACCCCGTGGTGGCGATGACCCTGCCGGAAGGCCGCTGGCTGCAGGCCACCACCTTCCGCGTTACCGACCGCCAGGTGGTGCACCACATCCTGTCGGGCACCGTCGCCACCGACCACAAGGGCGACACCTTCTCCGAGTCGCAGTGGGGCGCCTCACTGGGCGGTTACGGCCCGGGCCGCGGCTCCAACATCCAGCCGGCCGACACCGGCGTCTGGGTGCCGGCGGCAGGCGGCGTCGGCTTCCAGAACCACTACACGCCCTACGGCAAGGAGACGGAAGAGAAGACCCAGATGGGTCTCTACTTCTATCCGAAGGGCCAGGAGCCGAAGTACGTCCTGCGCACCTTCCTGATGTTCGACTTCTCCATCGAGATTCCGCCGGGCGAGGAATTCCACAAGGAAACCAGCTACATCGTGTTCCCGAAGGACGCGATCCTCTACGGCATCACCCCGCACGCCCACGTGCGCGGCGGCTCGGCCCAGGTGTCGATCATCTATCCGAACGGCAAGAAGGAGATGCTGCTCGCCCTGCCGCGCTACAACTTCAATTGGCAGTACGAGTACTTCCTGAAGACGCCGCTGAAGGTTCCGGCGGGCGCCAAGATTCTGGCCAATTGGACGTATGACAACTCAGCCCGCAACCCCGGCAACCCCGACCCGACCAAGGTCGTCTATGAGGGCGAGCAGACCTCTTCCGAGATGATGGCCACCTACCTGCACTACCGCTGGGTGGACGAGACGGTCGCGCACCAGACGCCGGAGAACGAGAAGGCCCTGAACGCCAACATGCTGATGGGCATCCTCGACGACAACCAGGACGGCAAGATCGAGCTCGCCGAGCTGAAGGGCGGCGCGATGGGCCCTGTCGCCACGCTGAAGAAGTACTTCACCATGATCGACACGAACCATGACGGCGCGCTCGACCCGACCGAAATGGAGGCCGCCGGCAAGCTGATGCAGCGCATGCGTCCGGCCAAGCCGGCGGAGGCGGCCAAGCCGGCGGCGGCGCCGGTCACGACGGGCGCCCAGCCGGCGGCCGGCGGACGCTAGTCGGCCGACGCTGACGACGACAATCAGGGCGCGGCGCCGAGAGGTGACCGCGCCCTTTTTCGCGGGCATGGTGCGGCCCGCCAGACCAAGAAGAGTCGATAGGGGGATACCTAAGGTGCGGTCCGTTCAAAGCTGGGCTTCGAGCCTCGTCATCGCCGGCCTCGCGGCCGTGACTTTTGGAGCCCAGGCCCATGGCCAGGCGTCAGGCGGCCAGCAGGTCTATGAGGCCCGCTGCAAGGGCTGCCACGAGGGCGGCAATCCGCGCGCGCCCAGCAAGGCCGACCTCGGCCAGCGCGCGCCGGGCGACATCGTCACCGCGCTGACCAGCGGGATCATGGCGCCCATGGCGCAGGGCCTGAGCGACGCCGACAAGCAGGCGGTCGCCGCCTACCTGACCGGCGCGTCGGCCACCGCCGCCGCGGCCCCGCCCGCGCGCCCGACCGGCGGCCGCGCCAACGGAGCGGAGATGCCGCAGGTGGCCGTGAAAGGCCCGAGCGCGCCCGACCCGATGTGCGCCGGCGCCGCGCCGGCGATCAAGACCGGGCCCTCCGACTGGAGCAACATGGGCCTGAACGCCAACAACGACCGCTTCCAGCGCCACCCGGGCCTGACCGCGGCCGACGTGCCGAAGCTGAAGGTGAAATGGTCCTTCGCCATGACCGGCGGCGGCCAGCCGGTGGTGGTCGGCGACTGGCTGTGGGTCACCAACCGTTCGGGCAAGTTCTATGCGCTCGACGCCAAGAGCGGATGCGTCCGCTGGGCCGTGAATGACCTGGTTTCGCGCACCACGCCGATGATCGTGAAGTCGCCGCTCGCCGCCTCCGGCTGGGCCACCTTCGTCAGCCAGAGCGACGGCGTCGTCCGCGCCTTCGACGCTCAGACCGGCAAGGAGCTGTGGAAGAGCCCGAAGCTGGAGACCCATCCCTTCTCGGTGCTGACGGGCACGCCCATGGTGGCCGGCGACAAGCTGGTGGTGCCGATCTCCTCGATCGAGGAGGCCGGGGCGATGAGCAAGGCCTACAGCTGCTGCACCTTCCGCGGCTCGGTGGCGGCGCTGGACCTCAAGACCGGCGGCCTTCTCTGGAAGACGCCGATGATCGACGGACCGATGAAGACGATCCGCGACAAGGACGCCGGCGGCAAGGTGCAGGGTCCGGCCGGCGCCGCGGTCTGGGCCGCGCCCACGGTCGATGCGAAGCGCGGGCTCGTCTACGTCGTGACCGGCGACAGCTACACCGACATCGACGAGAACGGGTCGGACTCGATCATGGCGCTGGAGCTCGCGACCGGGAAGGTCCGCTGGCGCCGGCAGGTGACCGAGAAGGACAACTTCGTCATGGGCTGCGGCCCGACTTCGGCGTCCGGCAACTGCCCGACCCCGCTGGGTCCCGACTATGACTTCGGCGCCGCGCCGATCCTGTTCACGCTGAAGGGCGGCAAGCAGGTGGTGTTGGCCGGCCAGAAGTCCGGGATCATGTACGGCCTGAACCCCGACACCGGCGCGCTGATCTGGAAGACCGCCGTCGGCACGGGCTCGGCGTTGGGCGGCGTGGAATGGGGCATCGGCGCGGACGACACCAACGTCTACGTGCCGATCTCCGACATGGTCTACCTGTTCAACCCGGCGATGGCGTCGAAGGGCAAGGCGGGGATCTATGCCCTGAACCCGGCGGACGGGAAGTTCGTCTGGTCGGCGCCCGCGCCGGACGCACCCTGCGTCTACGCGTCCGACAAGGGCCGGCCCAGCCGCTGCGCCAAGGCCCAGGCTGCCGCGCCGGCGGTGATCCCGGGCTTCGTCTTCGAGGGCGGCTTCGACGGCTGGGTGCGCGCCTACGACACCAAGACCGGCAAGGTCGCGTGGGCCGACTCCACCACCTCGCGGACCTACGACACCGTCAACGGCGTCAAGGGCCAGCCCGGCGGCGGCATCGACGGCATGGGTCCGACCATCGCGGGCGGCATGATGTTCATCGCCAGCGGCAACAACGGCGCCGCGCGCATCGGCTCGAACGGCGTGAACGTCCTGCTGGCCTACTCCGTCGACGGGAAGTAGCGGCGTTCGCCACCGTCTGGCCGGTCCAGCCTCGAGCCCGGCGCGGTGACCGGCTGCCGGGCGCCGATCTCGTACGATGGCTAGGGCGCCTGACACGCATTGTAGCCAAGGTTGTACGACGCAAGGTTGACCGCGGGGCCGACCCTGCCCAAACCGCCCGCCGTGACCTCCCCTGCCCCACCCGCTCTGGAGATGCCGCCGCAGCACAACATGCTGGGCATCGCCTATCGCGTGGCGGCCATGGCCTGCATGGCCGTGCTGGCGGCGATCGTGCGCTGGACGGGCCAGCACGGGACGCCGGTCTTCGAGATCATCCTGTTCCGCAACCTCTTCGCCTTCGTGCCGCTGTTCCTTCACGTGTGGCGCACGACCTCGTTTTCGGCGCTGAAGACGCAGCGGCCGGTAGGCCACCTGGTGCGCAGCGGCATCGGGGTGATCGGTATGACCTGCGGCTTCTCGGCGCTGCAGCACCTGCGCCTGACCGAGGCCACGGCGTTCAACTTCGCCTCGCCACTGTTCATGACCGCGCTGTCGGCGCTGATCCTGCGCGAGGCGGTCGGCTGGCACCGCTGGGCCGCGGTCGTGGTGGGACTGGCGGGCGTGCTGATCATGGTGCGGCCCGAGCCCGGGCACATGAACCTGATCGGCGTCTCGCTGGCGATGGGCAGCGCGGTGTCCACCGCCGGCGCCGTGGTGGCGATCCGCCAGATGGCCAGCGAGCGGGGCCCGACCATCGTCTTCTACTTCACCCTGGCCGGCGCCGCGCTGGGTCTTGTCGGATCGCTGTTCCACTGGGTCACGCCGGACCCGCTGACCTTCGGCCTGCTGGTGGTTGGCGGGCTGATCGGCGGCGTGGGCCAGCTCCTGCTCACCGAGGCGGTGCGCGTGGCGCCGGTCGGCGTGGTCGCGCCCTTCGACTACATCCAGCTGGTCTGGGCGACGGGCCTGGGCTTTCTGATTTGGGGCGAGCTGCCGCACGCCACGACGCTGGCGGGCGCGGTCGTGGTGGCGGCGAGCGGGGTCTACATCCTCCACCGCGAACTGGTGCGGCGGCGCAGCGCATCACCGGTTGTCGCCTGAGGCGCTGGTTCCGCTGACGCGGCGGCAGCTTCGCGTTGACAGCGCCCGGCCGCGGGAGGAGTCTCCGCCCTCAAGAACGCCGATACGCGGTGCGGCGGACGGGTGGAGCGAACCCCATGAAACAGCTGATCGTCGGCGCGGCGGCAGTCTCGGCGCTGATCGTGGGCGCGCTGACCACGGGAACGGGCGCCCACGCGGCGGTGACGGTGATCGGCGGCGGCCTGGCCGAGGCCTGCTCCAAGGCCGCGCTCTCCGGCAAGACGGACCCCCGGTTCGAGCGGGTCTGCACCGAGGCGCTCGAGACCGAGCAACTCAGCACCCGCGACAAGGCCGGCACCTATATCAATCGCGGGGTCCTGAAGCTGCGGCGGCTGGACTGGGGCGACGCCACCAAGGACTTCAACTCCGCCGTCCGCATGCAACCGACCATGGGCGAGGCCTATGTGAACCGCGGCGCCGCGGCGATCGGCGACCACCGCTACGCGGAGAGCCTGCCCGACCTCAACAAGGCCATCGAACTGGGCACCGAGGAGCCGGCCAAGGTCTATTACAACCGGGCGCTCGCCTATGAAGGGCTGGACGACGTGAAGTCGGCCTACTTCGACTATCAGAAGGCGCTGGAACTGAGCCCGGAATGGACGGCGCCGAAACAGGAACTGGCGCGTTTCCATGTGGAGCGGAAAGAGTAGCCCCTGGCGTTGGGGCTCACCGCACGGAGCCCGGTGATGCGTATCCTGATCGCCGCCCTGACGAGCGTGCTGCTCGCTACCCCTGTCCTGGCGCAAGACTATCTGGCCCTGACTCAGGCGCATGACGCCGAGCGCGTCGCCGCCGAGGCCGCCGCGCGGCAGCGCGACATCGCGCTCACCAACGAGCTGTCGGTGCTGCAGGCCCGCGTGCAGTCGGAGCAGGCGCTGAGCGACATCGCCGCCCTGCGCGCGCGCCCGACGCTGCCCACCGTAGTCGTCGACCCCAAGGCGCCGCCGCCGAAGATCGACCTCAGCCAGCTCGCCTCGATCCCCGATTCGGCCCTGGCCGATTCCAACGCCAAGGTCCGCGCCGCGGCCGGCAACCGGCGCTAAGGCGAGACGCCGAGGCCAGCTCGGCTATAGTGGCGCCGTAGCTTGTCGGAGCGGTGCGGCGTGGACGCGTTCTCCTACCTATCGGTGCTGCTCTCGATCATCATCGGCCTGGCGATGACCCAGATCCTGACCGGCTTTCGCGGCCTGCTGCTGGCCCGGGCGCGGGTGACCTCCTACGCGCCCTCGATCATCTGGTCGGTGCTGCTGCTGGTGATGGCCACGCAGGCCTGGTGGGCGAGCTTCGGCTACACGCGGCATCGCGACTGGACCTTCGTCGGGTTCGGCACGGTGCTGCTGCAGGCGGTACTGCTCTACATGATCTCGGGCCTAGTGCTGCCGGACATGCCGCCGGACCAGCCGGTCGACCTGAAGGCGCACTACTTCCGCGAGCGGCGCGTGTTCTACGGGCTCTTCCTGGCGATGCTGGCGGTCAGCGTCAGCAAGGACTGGGTGGTCGACGGCTCGCTGCCGTCGACGCCCAACCTGGCGTTCCACGCGGTGTTCGCGACCCTGGCGCTGGCCGGGATGCTGATCAAATGGCCGCGCTTCCACCAGATCGCCACAGCCGTGGGCGCGGCAGTCAGCGTCGTCTACATCGGGCTGCTGTTCGCGCGCCTCGCCTAGCGCTTGCGCCGGCGGCGGTCGGCCTGGCTGAATCCGACGCAGGGGTCCGAGCCGCCGCGGCGAACGGGAGGTCGCGCGCCGCACGGGAGCCAGGGGCTGACCACGGCGTTATGACCCGGCAACACGAAAGGGTTCAGGCATGCGCTGGTTGGGCGGAGACGAGTCCGGCAATATCGAAGATCGCCGGGGTCTGGGCCCTGTCGGCATCGGCGGCGTGGGGGTCGGCGGCCTAGTGCTGGCGGCCGTCGGATACTTCTTCTTCGGCATCAGCCCGCAGAGCACCCTAAGCGCCGTCGACGCGGCCCAATCCCAGGCGCCCTCGCAACAGGCGGCCGGTCCGCGCAGCGCGCCCAGCGACCAGGACGGCCGTTTCGTCGACGTCGTAGCGACTTCCGTCGATCAGGTTTGGGCGCAGATTTTCCGTGATAACGGACAGACCTACCGGCCGCCGGCGGCGGAGGTGCTCTATGATCGCGCCACGCAGACCGGGTGTGGGCTCGGGCAGTCGGCCATGGGCCCATTCTATTGCCCGCGTGACCATCGGGTCTATCTTGACCTCAGCTTTTGGCAGGAGCTGGACAGCCGCTTCGGCGCGTCCGGCGAGGCCGCGCGCGCCTACGTCATAGCCCACGAAATGGGCCACCACGTGCAGAACCTGCTCGGTCAGGACCGCGAGGCGCGCAGCCTAGGCGCGGAGGGCCCGACATCGGGCTCGGTGCGGTTGGAGCTCCAGGCCGACTGCTACGCCGGCGTCTGGGCGGCGCGCGTCTCAACCGTTACCAACGGCAAGGTCGCGCTGGATCCGCAGGATATCGAGAAAGGCCTGCAGGCCGCCGCGGCGGTGGGTGACGACACCCTGCAACAGAAGGCAGGCGGGCAAGTCATGCCCGATAGCTTCACCCACGGCTCTTCAGCGCAGCGCATGCGCTGGTTCCGCATCGGAGTGAGCAAGGGCGATCCGGCCGCCTGTGACACCTTTGGCGCGACGCGCCTCTAGCGCTTGCCGCGTCGGCTGCCGGCGGCCTCCGCCTGGCTGGCGGTCATCGGCAGTTCCGCGGGCGTCAACTTGCCATCGCCGTCCTTATCCAGGCGTTTGAAGCGGCGATCCGCGGCGTCGAGGAACTCGGCCTTGGTGACCCGGCCGTCGAGGTTTGTGTCGGCGGCCAGGATCGGCTCCGGCTCGTGCAGGAAGTTGAACGCGGCCGCGCCTTCCAGCGGGGGGCCGGACTTGTGGCGGCTCGCGCCGAGATCGGGCGCCGGTCCCGAGGCGCCCATGGCCGGCCCGCCCTGTTGCGCGCTGGACCCGGGTTGATACTGGACCTGGATCAAGCGGCCGCCGGTGAGCGCGCCGAAGCGCGCGTTTTGCAGGACGTCGGGGACGACCTTGTTTTCGTAGAAGCTGATCTCGACGCTATCGAGCATGCCGTTGCCGTCGGAATCCAGGGCGTCGAAGAAGCCGGCGTGGTCGGCGCGGAACTCGGCCTTGTCGATGACGCCGTCGTGGTTGGCGTCGGCCTGCTTGAACCACAGCACCTCCGGATAGGGATCGCCATCGCCGGCGCGATAGGGCTCGCCGCAGGGGCTGATGAACAGCTGGGAGTAGATCGGGTGCGGGCCGGGCGCGCTCGGCTGGCCGACAGCGACACCCGCCAACAGGCCGCTCGTCCCCAGAGCCAGGATCCAACGCCGCATAGGTTTCCCCCTCGCGATCAAACTCGCGCCTAAACCTCCGGCAGGGCCGGGGCGGATTCAAGGCCGAGGCAGACGGCCACGCACCGCCGCGCCAGGAGCTCTCCGGGATCGATGAACTCGACCTTCAGATCATTGCGGCCGATGACCAGGGGCGCTTCCGTGCAGCCGGCGATGATGGCTTCCGCCCCGCCGCCGATCAGGTCCTGGGCAAAGCCGGCCATTTCCTTGCGCGCCGCGGGGCCCACGTCGCCGGCCTTGATCCGGTAGATCAGGGCCATGAATTCCTCCTGCCGCTCGGGCTCGAGGGAGACGAGGCCCAGCGCCTGGGCGGCCAGGTATTCGCGGTAGAGCCGTAGCGCCCCCTTGGTGCCCAGCACGCCCACGCGGCGCGCGCCGGACTGGCGGGCGGCCTTGGCGCCTTCGCCGATCAGGTCGATCAGCGGGAGCCCCGAGGCGCGCTGGATCAGGTCCGCATGGGCGTGGGCGGTGTTGCAGGGCATGGCCAGCACCTGGGCGCCGGCGCCGGCGAGCGCGCCCGCCATCTCGGCCAGGACGACGCCGGCCGCCGAGCCGGTCATGTTGCGGTCCGGAACCTTGGGGTTGAGGTCCATCAGGACGCGGATGTGGTCGCTGTCGCCCTTGGCCGGGGTGAAGGCCTGCAGGTTGGTGAGGAACTCCAGCGTCGCGGCCGGGCCCATGCCGCCGAGGACGCCGAGGACGAGGGAAGGCTTGCCGATGTCTTCGCTCATCCCAGGTGGCCGTCCATGACGGTCTGATAGCCGAACAGGCCCTGGGCCCCGCCGGTGTGCAGAAAGACCACCGTCTCGCCGTCGAACTTACCGGCGTGGGCGAGCGCGATCAGGCCCTTCATCGCCTTGCCGGTATAGACCGGGTCGAGAAGGATCGCATCGGTGCGGGCGGCGAGCTTCAGGGCCTCGATCACCGCGTCGTCGACGATGCCATAGCCGGCGCCGACGTAGTCGCAGTCGGCGACCACCATGTCGCGGGTGACGCGGTCCTTGTGGCCCAGCAGGTCCGCCGTTTCGACGGCCAGCTTGAAGACGTTGGCCTCCTGGACGTCCTTGGGCGCACGCACCCCGATGCCGAGGATGGGGATGTCGGCGCCCATCACCGCGATGCCGGCCACCAGGCCCGCGTGGGTGCCGGCGCTGCCGGTGGCGGTGACGATGCGGTCGATCTCCAGGCCGACTTCGTTGGCCTGGGCGACCAGCTCCAGGGCGCATTCGACGTAGCCGAGCGCGCCGATCACATTGGAGCCGCCGCCGGGGATCACGTAGGGCCGCCCGCCCGCCGCGGCGACCTCGGCGGCCACCTCGGCAAGCTGGGCGTTCATGTCGGTCCCGCCGGGCACGCGGCGGATCCTGCAGCCCAGCAGCTCGTCCAGCAGGACGTTGCCGGACTGGGTGTAGTCGAGCGCATTGGAGCCCGTGCGCTCCTCGAGGATCACTTCGCACGCCAGGCCGAACATGGCCGCGGCGGCGGCGGTCTGGCGCACGTGGTTGGACTGCACGGCGCCCTGGGTGATCAGGGTCGTGGCGTCGTTGGCCAGGGCGTCGCCCAGCAGATACTCCAGCTTGCGGGTCTTGTTGCCGCCGCCGGCGAGGCCCGTGCAGTCGTCCCGCTTGATCCAGAGATTGGGCCCGCCCCCCGGAGAGGTGGCGAGCGCCTCGGTGAGCCTGGGCAGCGGCTCCAGCGGCGTGGGGAGATGGGCGAAGCGGACGGGATTGAAGCGGGCGAGATGCATGGGCGCGCACCTAGCACGACAGCGGCCCCCTGCGCGAGCGGCAAGCCGGGGGATTGCTACAACCCTGGGGATTGGCAGGATTATTATGCAATCACTATGCCGGTCGGATTGCCCCTCCCCGATGCCTAACCGTTGATCAGTCGGCGGCAAAATCCACGTGACGGGCTGTCATGGTTCGGTCACGGTCGCGGCTGGGACCACGATAAGTGGTGGCCGCAGAGTGCGGCCGAGCGGGGGGTGACATGCAGGTTTTCGGACAATTCACACGGCTTGGGCTGATCGCCACGACGGCGCTGACGGCGGCGCTCTCCATGGCGGCGCCGGCGCATTCGGCGGCCCCCGCGGCCGCAGCCGCGCCCGAGGCCAGCGAAGTGGTGGTGACCGGGGTTCGCGGCATCCAGCGCACGGTGATCGACAGCCCCGCGCCGATCGACGTGATCGGCTCGGCCGAGCTGGAGCAGACCGGCCGGGCCGGCGCCTTCCAGGCGATGCAGACCCTGGTGCCCTCGTTCAACCTGCCGGCGCGGGCCGGCGGCGGCACCTCGACGGTGATCGCCACGGGCGGCCTGCGGGGCTTGAACCCCGACCAGACCCTGGTGCTGGTCAACGGCAAGCGCCGGCACAAGACCGCCCTGATCAACTCGGTCTCCTCGCTCTACAACGGCTCGGTCCCGGCGGACCTGGACCTGATCCCCTCGTCGTCGATCGCCCGCATCGAAGTGCTGCGCGACGGGGCCGCGGCCCAGTACGGCTCCGACGCCATCGCCGGCGTGATCAACATCATCACCAAGGACACCGAGGGCGGCTCGGTCAGCGCCACCTATGGCAAGAACTTCGACCGCGACGACGGCCAACTGCTGCAGGTGCTGGGCAACTACGGGATCAAGTTCGGCCAGACCGGCTTCCTGAACCTGAGCATCGCCACCAAGGATCAGGCGCTGTCCAACCGCGCCATCCCGGTGGACCCGAGCGTGCAGATCTATCCGAAGCTCGTGCCCTCCGGCCTGCCCGACCCGCGCGAGCTGACGGTCAACCGGCTGGTGACGCTGAACTCCGGCGTGCTGCCGGCCTGGGGCGTGGACTTCGGCTACAACGGCCGCGTCGACCTCAACGACATGGTGCAGCTCTATTCCTTCGGCACGGTCAGCCGGCGCATCTCCGACCTGCCCTTCACCTTCCGCGCGCCCAACAACGTCAACACCCTGCCGCAGGTCTATCCGGAGGGCTTCCGCCCCGACGAAGTGATCAAGGAGTGGGACTACGACTTCGCGGTCGGCGCCAAGGGCACGGCGGCCGGCTGGGACTGGGACATCTCGTCCACCTACGGCAAGGACCGCGCGGAGCTGAACACCTCGCAGTCGATCAACGCCAGCCTCGGCCCGACGAGCCCCACCACCTTCCATGTGGGCGAGCTGGACTCCACCGAGTGGGTCAATTCGATCGACATCACCAAGGGCTTCAAGCTGGCGAGCGGCGGCGACCTGCAGGTCTCACTGGGCGCCCAGCATCGGCGCGAGGGTTACGTCGTCAAGCCGGGCGATCCGAACAGCTATGCCGCCGGCCTCTATGTGATCCCGGCCGGCCAGCCGTTCGCCGGCCAGCGGCCGGCCACGGGCGCCCAGGCGACGCCGGGCTTCCAGCCGGCCGACGCCAGCGACACCTCGCGCAACAACTACGCGGCCTATGGCGAACTGGCCTACCGGCCGACCGAGAAACTCTTCCTGGGCGCGGCGGTCCGCTACGAGGACTATGACGACGCCTCGGGCTCGACCGTGGTCGGCAAGGTGACCGGGCGCTACGAGCTGGCCGACGCCATCGCCATCCGCGCCACCGCCTCGACCGGCTTCCGGGCGCCGGGCCTGGCCCAGGAGCACTACGCCGCGACCTCCAGCCAGTTCCGGCTGGTTGGCGGCGTGTTGAACCTGCTGCTGATCAAGACCCTGCCGGTGGATTCGCCGCAGGCCCGCGCGCTCGGCTCCAAGCCGCTGCAGCCGGAGAAGTCGAAGAACTACAGCGTCGGCGTGACGCTCCGGCCCGCGCCGAACTTCAACGTCACCATCGACGGCTACCAGATCGACGTCGACGGCCGCATCGCCATCACCTCGACACTCACCGGCGCGGCGGTGAGCAGCATCCTGGTGGCCAACGGCCTGTCGGGCGACCTGAGCGCGCAGTACTACACCAACGCCATCGACACCCGCACGCGCGGCATCGACGTGGTCGGCACCTATCACGTGGACATGGAGCAGTTCGGCGACCTGCGTCTCAGCGCCGGCTACAACTACAACAAGACCGACATCACCGGGATCATCCCCAACCCGCCGCAGCTGGCGTCGCTGGGCGCGGGCCTGGTGCTGTTCGACCGGCTGAGCCAGGGGTACCTCACCACCGCCTTCCCGCACGACAAGCTGGCGCTGGGCGCCAACTGGAAGTTCGGCAAGCTGGACTTCAACGTCCGCGAGACGCGCTACGGCAAGTACACGATCATCCAGAACCTGCCGGCCAACGACCGCAGCTTCGGCGGCGCCTGGATCGCCGACGTGGAGGTCAGCTACCACGTGACCAAGAACGCCAGCCTGGCGATCGGGGCCAACAACCTGTTCAACAAGTATCCGGACCCGAACGGCATCTTCAACGCCGCGACCGGCGCGGGCCAATACCCCGGCACCTCGCCCATCGGCTTCACCGGCGGCTCCTACTACGGCCGCATCCAGTGGGACTTCTGATCGCCTAGGAGCGGGTCGGCATGATGCGTAAGCGGACGTTCCTGGGCGCGGGGCTCTTCGTGGGGCTTGGCGGGCTGAACGCCGTCGCCGCGGCGGCGGCGCCGAAGGCGATGAAGGGCGGCCGGGGCGAGATCCTGTGGGACAGCTACGGCGTGCCGCACGTCTACGGCAAGGACGAGGCGGCGGTCTTCTACGGCTTCGGCTACGCCCAGGCCCAGAACCACGGCGACATCGTCGTCCACCTCTATGGCGAGGCGCGCGGGCGGGCCGCCGAGTACTGGGGCGAGAGCTTCGCCGACCAGGACCGCTGGCTGATCGCCAACGGGGCGCCGGAACGGGCGGCGACCTGGTTCAAGGCGTCGACGCCACAGTTCCGCAAGAACCTCGACGCCTTCGCCGCCGGCATCAACGCCTACGCCAAGGCCAACCCCGGCAAGATCGACCCGAAGATCGCCGTGGTGCTGCCGGTGAGCGGCGTCGACGTCATGGCGCATGCGCACCGGCTGATGAACTACATCTATGTGGCGCCGATGGACCGCACGATGGCCGGCGCGGCGCCCAACGCCAACAACGGCTCCAACGCCTGGGCCGTGGCGCCGTCGAAGTCGGCCAGCGGCCACACCATGCTGCTGGCCAATCCGCATCTGCCCTGGCCGACCAGCTACTTCACCTACTTCGAGGCCGACCTGAACGGGCCCGGCATCAAGATGTATGGCGCGACCCAGGTGGGCCTGCCGGTGCTGCGCTTCTGCTTCAACGAGCGGATGGGCTTCACCAACACCGTCAACAACATGCTGGGCGCCACGAATTACGAGCTGAAGCTCAGCGGCGACGGCTATCTGTTCGACGGCAAGGTGCTGCCGTTCAAGACCCGCACGGCGGTCCTGAAGATCAAGCAGGCCGACGGGTCGCTGAAGACCGAGAGCCTGGCGCTGCGCGAGTCGGTGCACGGCCCGGTGTTCACGGCCCGCGACGGCAAGACGGTGGCGCTGCGCGTCGCCGGCCTCGATCGGCCGGGGTGCCTGCAGCAGTACTGGGACATGGGCCGCTCGAAGAGCTTCGCCGAGTTCGAGACGATCATGAAGCGGCTGCAGACGCCGACGTTCAACATCGTCTACGCCGACCGCGAAGGCCACATCCAGTACCTGGACAACGGCATCCTGCCGAAGCACCCGACCGGCGACCTGGCGTTCTGGCGCGGCCTCGTGCCCGGTGACACCTCGGCGACCCTGTGGACCGAGATACACACCTACGCCGACCTGCCCAAGGTCACCGATCCGCCCACCGGCTGGGTGCAGAACACCAATGACCCGCCCTGGGTGGCCACCTATCCGCAGGCCATCCAGTACAAGGACTATCCGCCCTATGTGGCGCCGCCCGGGCCGGAGTCCCTGCGTTCGCAACAGTCGGCGCACCTGCTGGCCGATTACAAGAAGCTCTCCTACGAGGACTTCGTCGCCCACAAGCTGTCGACCCACACCCTGATGGCCGACCGGGTGCTGGACGACCTGGTCGCGGCCGCCGGGAGCGATCCCGATCCGGAGGTGAAGGCCGCCGTCGCCCTGCTGAAGGCCTGGGACCGCGAGACCGTGGCCGACTCGAAGGCCGCGCTGCTGTTCGAGACCTGGGCCAACCGGTTCTCGCCGAACAACTTCACGAGCCTGGCCAACTACAAGGTCAAGTGGCAGGCGGCCGATCCGATCGGCACGCCCAAAGGCGTCGCCGACCCGGCCAAAGCGGTGGATATGCTGAAGGCGGCGATCGGCGAGATGAAGTCGAAATACGGCGCCATCGACCGGCCGTTCGGCGAGGTCTCGCGCTTCGCCATCGACAAGGTCGACCTACCGGGCAACGGCGGCTTCGGCAACACAGGCATCTTCCGCACCATCACCTGGGGTCCTTTGAAGGACGGCAAGCGCATCCCGGTGCATGGCGAAACCTGGGTGTCGCTGGTGGAGTTCTCCACGCCCATCAAGGCCAAGGGCCTGATGAGCTACGGCAACGCCAGCCAGCCGGGCTCGCCGCACCGCTCCGACCAGCTCCAGCACCTGTCCGACAAGACGCTTAGAACCCTGTGGTTCACGCGCGCCGAGGTGGAAAAGCACCTCGAGGGCCGCACCACGCTTTGACGTTCAAGGAGACTCCGATGATCCGCCGCACCGCCCTGCTCGGCCTGGCCGCCGCCGCCGCTCTCAGCTTCGCCGCCCCGGCGCTCGCCGCCAACCCGCACGACGGCAACTGGACGGCGGTGGTCTCCAAGGAACCGGGCAACACCATCGAGCCGGGCTTCAAGCTGACCATCAATTTCAAGTTCGGCGACAACCACCTCGTCTATCACTCGGCCAACACCACCGTCCCGGACAAGCCCTACATCAGCGACCACGAGACCACGCTGGACGGCAAGGTCGCGCCCTTCCCCAACCAGCCGCGGTTCAACCAGGTGTCGGTGACCCAGACCGCGCCTAACGAGCTGCAGATCCTGAAGATGAAGGACGGCGACGTGATCGCCGGCGAGTTCTGGAGCTTCAGCGCCGACGGCAAGACCGCCGTGCGCCGCGGCATCGCCAAGAACGCCGAGGGCAAGTCACACGCCTACCAGGAACACTTCGTCCACCAGTAGGCCGCGGGTCCTAGGGCTTCATCTTCTTCGGCAGGGCGGCGACCTCTTCGGGGGTCAGCTTGGCGAGGCTGCTGACGATGCAGCGATTGCCGTTCGACGAGACGTCCAGCTCGATGGCGCTGCAGATGCGGCCCGAGCCCACGCGGTCCCGGAGCACGATCGGATCGGACGAAGAGGCGCCGGCGAAGCAGCCGTTGCTCATCAGGGCGCGGTAGACCGAGCGGCCGCCGACGTCGAAATAGAGCGTCTTGTTGTCGGCGCCGACGGTGTGGTTGCGCATGTCGCTGGTGCGGAAGCAGCTCGACTGTGCCGGCTGGGCCTCAACCGGCAGGGCGAGGATGAGCGCGCTCGCGGCGGCGAGAAGAACGATGACGGTTTTCATGGGGCGATCCTCCTGAGCGGTTCAACCTAGCATGGCTGAGCCCGTTCCGCTGAACGGCGGCTGAACGGTCAGGGCGGAAGCGTGGTCGCGCGCGGCGTGTCGGTGGGGGGCGCCGCGGCGCGCAGGATGAAGGCCAGGATGGTGGCGATCGCCTCATAGAGCGCCATCGGGATCTCGGTCTCGATCTCGACGCCGGCCAGAGCCTCGGCGAGGTGCTCGTTGGTCTCTAGCGGCACCCCGTGCTCGCGGGCGGTCTCGATGATCCGGCGGCCGATCTCGCCGCGGCCGACGGCGACCACGCGCGGCGCACGGGTGGCCTTCAGCGGGTCGTAGCGCAGGGCCACGGCCAGCGGGACCTTTCCAACGCCGCTCACGAGGTGCGGTCCACGAAGCGGCCGGGGATCGGCGGCGGCGCCGGGCGCGGCGAGCCGCCCTGGAAGCGGACGTCGGCCGGCAGGGCGCGGGCGAGCTCGCCCCCCAGGCTGCGCAGGCGCACCAGCCCGTCCGGCCGCTCGGCCCAGACGGTGACCGAGGCCCGCTCGGCCCCCGGGCTGAGATGGACGTGGACCGGACCCAGGGGCTCGACGTCGATGGAGAACCGCACGCGCCAGCCGGGATCGCCCTCGCCGCCGGCGCCGGAGCCCGCGTTGTGGTCGACCTGGAACTGGGCGACGGCGGCGCCCCCAGGCGTGGCCACCGGCAGTTCGAACATCCAGGCCTGGTTCGGCCCGTCCGGCAGCGAGGCGAGCTGGTGCAGGGTCTGGCGCGCCAGCGCCTGGTCGACACCGCGGGTGAGCACCTGGGTGATGGTCTGCGCGTCGGCGTGTTCGGGCAGGCTGGGCCGGGCGGCGGCCTGGGCGGTGGTGGCGCCGTCGCGAGACGGCGGCGAGGGCGGCGTGGCGCGCGGCGGCAAGGCGGGCTTGTCATCCGCGGGCGCGTTCAGGGTCTGCTGCAGGGTCTGCAGGGCCGCCCTCACCTCTGGCGCAGCCTCGTCTTCCGGGGCGGCGAGATAGGCGTCGAGCAGCGGGGCCAGCTGGGCGGCGGCCCTGGCGAAGGTCTGGGTCGGGACCGCGCCCGGCGCGGGGGGCGACGGCGGGGTGAGCACCTGGGCCAGGGCCGCCTTGAGCGGGGCCGGCAGGGCGGCGCTCTCCTCGGGCGGCGCGGCGAGGACCTGCTGCAGCGTCTGGACCGCCGCCTTGAGGTCCGGCGCGGGCGGTGCGGCCGGGACGGCGGCCGGGGTTTGCGGGGCCGCGCCGGCCTGGACCGGCGTCGACGGTGGCGAAGCCGACGGCGGCGCCGGGGGTGCGGGTGCGGCTCCGGGGCTCTGCGCCGCAGCGGGTGGACCGGCTGTGGGGTTGGGCCGGGCCTGCGTCGTGACCGGCTCCTCGGCCTGGGGGCTAAGCGCCTGCTGCAGGGTCAGGAGCGCGGCCTTGACGTCCGGCGGGACGGGCTGGCCGGGGTTGGCCGCGAGATGAGCTTCCAGGAACAGGCCCGACTGGGCGACCGCGCGGGCGACGACCTGGGCGGTGAGCGGGCCGTCGAGCGGCGTCTGCAGGTCCAGCACCTGGCCGATGGCGGCCCGGACCGGGGCCGGCAGGGTCGGGCTTTGCTCGACCTGGGCAAGGTCAGCCATCAGCGGCGCGAGCCCGCCCTGGCGTCCGGCGGCGTCCGCGCGCGCGGCGGTCACGGCCTGAGCCACGGGGTTGGCTGGAGGGCTGTCCGGCGCGGGAAGCGTCGGCGCCTGGGCCGGCGTCGCCGCGGAGGTCTGGGTTGTCTGGCCGGTCTGCGTCGCGGCGGGCGTGACGGCGGAGGGCTTGCCGACGATCTCGCCCAGCATGTTCAGGTCGCGCGCCATGAGATCGGCCACCTCGGCCTGCAGGGCGGCGACCACCGCACTGATCGGCGAGACGTTCACGGGCGCTCCGGGGTCATGCGCAGCATGAGGCGAGCCTAGGGTGCGCCGGGTGAAGCCGGACTTAAGGAGCTTGGCCGCGAAAACCGGCGTTCCCCCATGGCGTGCACGCTATTGTCTCGGTCCGGTTCTGGTGGCCTATAAGGCGCATGGAGCGCCTCCTGGAGCCCGAAAAGCCGCTGAAAGTCCCGACGGCGGAGCCCGCCCGCTCCGAGGCCCTGCTGGCCGCCTGCTACGAAGACATGCGCCGGGTCGCGCGCTCGATCATGGCCAATGACGGCATGCGCGCGCGCCTGCAACCGACCGACCTGGTCAATGAGGCCGCGCTGCGACTGATCCAATCGATGCCATCGAAGATCGCCGACCAGGGCCACATGCTGGCGGTGGCCGGGCGTACGATGCGCCGGGTATTGATCGACGAGGCGCGGCGCTATCGCGCGGCCAAGCGGGCGGCGCCGCCGCTGTTGACCCAGTTTCCCGGCGGATCGCGCAACGAGGTGGTGGACATCGAGGACCTGGACCGGGCGCTCGCGGCGCTGGAACGGTTCTCGGCGGAACACGCCCGGATGGTGGAGCTGCGCTTCTCGGTGGGCCTGACGGTCGAGGAGACGGCCGTCGCCACAGGCCTGCCGGAGCGGACCGTGAAGCGGCGTTGGCAGGCGGCGCGGGCCTGGCTGGTCGACTATCTGGCGCCGGACCTTGGACACCAGGCTGGGTGACGTCGACCGCCGGGCTCTGGCGCTTTTCGAGCGTCTGAGCGACCGGCCCGGCGACGAGCCCTATCGCAGACGATTGCTGGCGAAGGAGAGCGAGGCCGTGCGGGCGCGGGTGGCCGCCCTGGAGCGCGGGTCGGCCGCGGCATCGCGCGCCATGCCCACCGTGCTGCCCGGCGCCGCGGGATCGCGCCGGCCGCCGCCGGAGCAGGTGGGGCCCTTCCGGCTGACCGAACTGCTCGGCGAGGGCGGCATGGGGCAGGTGTGGAAGGGCGTGCGCAACGACGGCCTGTTCGACCAGGTGGTGGCGGTGAAGCTGGTGCACGCGCACCTGGCGCTGCTGGCCGGATCCCGCTTCGCCGAGGAGCGGCGGATCCTTGCCCGGCTGGAGCATCCCAACATCGCCCGCCTGATCGACGGCGGCATGCTCGAGGGCGGCGAGCCGTTCCTGGTGATGGAATACGTGGATGGCCGCCCGATCGACGCCGTGGCGGCCGAGATGCCGGAGGCGGCCCGGGTGGGGCTGTTCCTGCACGTCGCCGACGCCGTGCAGTTCGCCCACGAACGCCTGATCGTCCATGCCGACCTGAAGCCCGCGAACATCGTGGTGGACGCCGGCGGGCGGGTGCGCCTGCTGGATTTCGGGATCGCCCGGCTGCTGGGCGAGGAGGCCGCCGGCGAACTGCTGCCGATGACCAGGGACTATGCCAGCCCCAACCGGCTGGACGGCGCCGCGCCGGTGGTGGCCGACGACGTCTACGCCCTGGGCCTGGTGCTGCGCGACCTGGTCGGCCACAGCCGCGACGCCGACCTGGCCTCCATCGCCGCCAAGGCCGGAGCGCAGGACGCCGAAGTTCGCTATGGCAGCGTTGCGGCGCTGATCGCCGACCTGGGTCGCTGGCGCGACGGGCTGCCGGTGGAGGCCCAGGCGGGCGGCATGGCCTATCGGGCGCGGAAGTTCGTGCGCCGGCACCGTTGGGGCGTGGCGATGACGGCGGCGGCGATTACCGCCCTGACAGCGACCAGCGTGGTGGCCACCCTGAGCTATATCCGGGCCGAGCAGGCGCGGGCCGAAGCACGGGCGCGATTCGACCAGGTGCGCGGCACCGCCCGCTATCTGCTGTTCGACCTGGGCGACCGGCTGGAGCGGCAACCGCAGTCGCTGGCCCTGCGCGCCGACGTGGCTCGGGTGTCGCAGACCTATCTGGACGCCCTGTCGAAAAGCCCCCACGCGCCGGTGGCGGTGCGGATCGAGTCGGCCCAAGGGCTGCTGCGGCTGGCGGAACGGCAAGGCAAGCCCGGCCGGGCGAACCTGGGCCAGGTGGACCGGGCGCGACGGAACCTGGCCACCGCCTATGCCATGACCCTGACGATTCCCGGCCCGGAAGGTCGCCGCCTGCGCGCCCAGACCCGGCTGGACCAGGCCCACCTGGTCGCCATGGTCGACAATGACTTCGCGGCCACCGAGCGGCTGCTGGCCGACGCCCGCAGCCTGATCTTCGATCCCGCCGAGCCCCTGCCGGATCTGCAGCGGGAGTGGTTGATCGAGATGTCGGGCCTCAGGCAATGGCAGGGGCGCTATTCGGAGTCGCTGGGGGTCGCGCGGCAGGGGTTGGCCGCGCCCCCGCCGCCCGGCGCGCGCGACGCCCTGTTGAGCGAGGCCGGCCTGAACGATCTGCTGGCGGAGACCACCTACTATGCCGGCGACATGCAGGGCGCGGTAGCGCCCTACCGCCGGCGGATGGCCCTGCTGGAGGAGGCCCATCGCCGATGGCCGGGCGATCCGCGGGTGGCGCGGCTGTTGCCGCAGTCGCGCTGGGCCCTGGGCCTGACCCTGCTGGACCTAAAGCGTTCGCCTGAGGCGGCTCCGATCCTGGCGCAGGGGGTGGCCGAGGCCCATGCCCTGCGCGACTTCGACACCGCCGACCTGGACGCGGAGCGGGCGGCCCAGCTGCTGGACGACGCCCAGGCCCAGAACTTCGCCGCCCTGGGTCGGCCGCAGGAGGCGATCCCAATCCTCAGGCGCACGGTGGAGGCCCGAGCGCGGCGCATGGCGGAAAATCCCGGCGTGTCCATGCGGATCCGCGACTATGGCGTTGCGGCCAGCGCGCTCGGGGATGTGGAAGGCCAGGCCGGCCGCACGGCCGACGCCTGCCGGCACTTCGATGTGGCGGAGAAGGCTTTCGACGACCTGCGCCGCGCCGGGCGGGGCGCGGCGCTGGACGACGACAGCGCGCGGAAGACCTTGCAGGCCTCCCGCGCGAAGTACTGCCGCTAGGCGGCGGGCGCCCCGCGGCGCGCGCGGGCCGCCGTCCCGATCAGGCCAAAGCCCAGGATCATCAAGGCCCAGGCCGTCGGCTCGGGCACCCCGCCGCCCGGACCTGACGTGTTCAGGGCGGAGAGGAAGGTCCCCGATTCCGAGGTCCAGCTCAGGCCGGGAGGCAGGTCGCCTAAGGTGAAGGCGCCGGTGTGGCCGAAGTCGCAGCTTGAGCCGAACCGGCAATCGAGGTGCAGCAGCGCACCGACACCCATCGAGGTCTCGCCGGTGGGGATCGACAGGGTGGTCTCAAAGAAGCCAGTCATGAACCCGTTGTCGAAGGTCTGGCCGTAGGCGATGTCGTCCGGATTGGGCGGGCCGGACGCGCCGGTGTATTCGGCGAAGTGATAGATGCCATTGGTGGAAAACAGCATGTAGGCGGCGGTGTCGGCGGTTCGCGCGTCGGCGTTCGCGTAGGTGATCTGCTGGCCAAGGCTGTTGGCGCAGTCGGAGCAGTTCGCCAGGGTGAAGATGGAATAACCGCCGGCGAACGGGTCGAACGCCTGGCTCGCGCCGATGACCGTGCCGTCGAGTTTGAAGCTGACCGTGAGGTTCAACGCCGAGCTGGAGGTATTGGTGAAGTAGACCGTGTCCCTGAAGAACGACTCGGCGAAGGCGCCCTGTGTGGGGCTCGACGCGGCGTAGCCGTGAAGCGTGCCATCGGTGAGGCTGGCGGAGTCGGAGGCGGTGTTGCCGGCGCTGGCGGTTGAGGCGCTGTTTGTCCATCCGTCGGCTGAGTGGGCGGTGGCGCCGGGGGCGCCGCTCTGGACCCCGTTGACGCTGCTGATGGTCCCGGCCTGGGTGGACGCCGTGGCCGACGACACCGGGGCGAAGCGCACCACGTGGGCCGCCAAGGCCTGAGCCGGCAGGCTCGCCGCAAGCGCCGCGACCACCAGTTTTACTGCGAACGATCTCATATTTGATGCCCCAACTGAGAAGATTTCCAAACGTTCTGGGGGCTATGCGCAGGCCGGCCGGAAAGCGGGCCACTTTCCAGCAAAGTTTTTTCAATCCCGCCCGACCGCCGGAGATTCTGCAGGGCGGCGCGCGATTACCGCCTTCCGCTCCATCGCCTTCGGGCGTAGCGTCCGGATCTCCTCGGGGGGCCGCGCGAAGCGGCTGAGAGGCGGGTGATCCCGCGACCCGTCGAACCTGATCCGGGTCATGCCGGCGAAGGGAAGGATCAGACCCTCCTGACGCCCATGGTCCGTTCCCCGGCATTCTCAATCGAGAATGCCCGATTCAAGATGGCGTTCGACTGAGGTCGAACGCTGCGGAGCGCGCCATGAACAAGCCCCTCGGCAGTGTCGAACCGGCCCAGATCCCCACGGGCGAACGTCCTGGCTCGCGCAAGGTCTACCAGTCCGGCGTGCTGTGGCCCGACATCCGGGTGCCGTTCCGCGAGGTGGCGGTGCACCCCAGCGCCAACGAGCCGGCGCTGACGCTCTACGACCCATCCGGCCCCTACACCGATCCCACCGTCTCGATCGACATCGAGAAGGGCCTGTCGAAGACCCGCGAGCCCTGGGTGGTCTCGCGCGGCGACGTGGAGCTGGTGGAAAACCCCCGCGAGGTGAAGCCGGAAGACAACGGCTTCGCCAAGGGCGCGCACCTGGCGCCCCAGTTCAAGGCGCCGCGCCGGGTCTACCGCGCCAAGGCCGGCGGCAACGTCACGCAGCTCGAATACGCCCGCCGCGGGATCATCACCCCGGAGATGGAATACGTCGCCATCCGCGAGAACCTGCGCCGCCAGGAGAGCGACCCGTTCATCCGCGACGGCGAGGACTTCGGCGCCGAGATCCCGGACTTCTGCACGCCGGAATTCGTCCGCGACGAGATCGCCCGCGGCCGCGCCATCATCCCGGCCAACATCAACCACACCGAGCTGGAGCCGATGATCATCGGCCGCAACTTCCTGGTGAAGATC
>Ga0105248_10000621_pt1 | contig 40351 bp, 47 predicted proteins | sample KBSS34metaG_FD_81524 | JGI IMG/M metagenome (GOLD analysis project Ga0105248, IMG submission 81524) | Switchgrass rhizosphere microbial communities from Kellogg Biological Station, Michigan, USA - KBS S3-4 metaG | ecosystem: Host-associated > Plants > Roots > Rhizosphere > Soil | place...
GGGTCCTCGACAAGGTCGGGATCGCCCACCGCGCCAAGCACCGGCCAACCCAATTGTCGGGCGGCCAGCAGCAGCGCGTCGCGGTCGCCCGGGCGCTGGTCGGCGAGCCCAAATTGATCCTCGCCGACGAGCCGACCGGCAATCTCGACACCGCTCACGGCGAGGAAGTGATGCGGATGCTCCGCCAGCTCAACCAGGAGGGCTCGACGATCGTCATGGTCACCCACTCGCCGGCCCATGCCGACTTCGCCAGCCGCGTCGTCAACATGCTCGACGGCCGCATCCTGCAGGAACGGCGCCGGGCCGCCTGATCGACATGGTCGCAACGCTTTCGAGGACAAATGCCATGTGGCGGAATTATTGGACGGTCGCGGTTCGGGCGCTGGCCAAGAGCAAGACCTATTCGATCATCAACATCGCCGGCCTGGCCATCGGCATGGCCGCGTGCATCATGATCCTGCTCTACATCAATTATGAGCGGAGCTACGACAAATGGCTCCCGGACGTTGAGAACACCTATCAGCTGCAGGCTTGGTACCCGCATCCGTCGCTTGGCGGCGAACCCGGCTTCCTCCAGATGTCCGGCTACGTGACCAAGGACCGGGTGAAGAAGGATTTCCCGCAGATCCAAAGCGCGGTGTACGTCCAGAGCACCGACCCGGTGTTTCTCAAGGACGGCGAAGCGACCTCGACCAAGGACTGGTATTTCGCGGACGACGACGCCCTTAAGGTCATCAACCTGCCCCTGGCCGCCGGGACGACACTGACCGCGCCGCAGACCGCGGCGATCACCCAGGATGAGGCGATCAAGCGCTACGGCACCGATCAGGTCGTCGGACGGACCCTCACGATCATTTCGCGCGGCATCAAGCGCGACTTCAAGATCACCGGCGTGCTCAAGGACATGCCCAAAAACTCAAGCATGAAATTCAAGGCGCTGCTGCGGCTCGACTTCAATGGCTTCTACGCCGACCAGCCGAACTTCCTCACCTGCTGGGGCTGCCAGTCGGGCTACGTCTTCGTGAAGATGCGGACTGGCACGGATATCCGGCAGCTCGAAGCGCAAATGCCGGCGTGGGAAAAGCGCAACATTCCCGACGAGCCGAACGGCGACATCATGTACAACGCCGGGACCGACGAGGACTGGCATTTCGTCAATCTCCAGGACGTCCATCTCGGCAAGGGCCAGGATGCGCCGATGACCCCGGGGAACGACAACCGGTCGATCGTCACCTTCGCCATCATCGCCTTGCTCATCCTTGGCATGGCGGTCGTCAACTTCACCAACCTGGCGACGGCGCGAGCCAGCCAGCGTGCCCGGGAAGTCGCCCTGCGCAAGGTACTCGGTGCCACCCGCAGCCAGCTGGTCGTCCAGTTCATCGCCGAATCCGTCCTGATCTCGGCGGTGTCGATGCTGATCGCGCTGGCGCTGGTCGAACTGCTGGTGAAGCCGTTCGCGGCGTTTCTCGATGCCGACCTGGTGCTCAGCTACATCGGCAAGGGCGGTATCCTGCTGCCGGCGATCGGGCTGACCTTGCTCGTCGGAATCCTCAGCGGCCTCTATCCGGCGTTCTTCCTGTCTCGCTTCCAGCCGGCGCAGGTCCTCCAGGCCAACCGCTCAGCCTCCGAAACGCCCGGCTCGGGCCGGTTGCGGACTGCGCTCGTCGTCCTTCAGTTCGCGGTCTCGATCGGGCTGATCATTTGCACCGCCGTGATCTACGGCCAGACGGTCTACGCCCGCACGGTCGATCCCGGCTACCAGCGCGACCACCTGCTTCAGGTCGAAGAACTTGGACGCGCGCAGTTGTTCCCGAAGTCCGAAGCGATCGTCAGCACGATCAAGCGCGTCCCCGGCGTAGTCGACGCCGGCCTGACCGACATCGGCATCAATACCAGCAATCAAAACAATTCCGGCATCATCGTGCCCGGTGGACGCGAGCAGGTCCTGATCGGCCAATACAATGTCGGCGAGGGCTACAAGAATGCGATGGGCCTGAAGCTGCTCGCTGGCCGCTGGTTCGACGCCAACCGGCCGATGGACGACGCGACCCTGCCCTATCCGGAAAATAAGCCGGTCGAAAAAGCGATCGCCCAGCGCGGGATCAACGTCGTCGTCAACGAATATGCCGCGCGGCGCCTCGGTTTCAAAACCCCACAAGAGGCGATCGGCAAATCCGTGCGGAGCGAACTGTTTTCGCCCGAAGACGGAGTCGTCAACATCACCATCGTCGGGGTCGTCGGCGACTCGCGTTTCCGCACCGTGCGTACGCCGATCGAGCCGATCATGTTCCACAAGGTCACGGCCGGACCCGGCTGGCTGATGGTCCGCTACAATGGCGATCCGGCGACGGTCAAAGCGGCCATCGAACGGCAATGGAAGCAGTTCACCAACGAAGTCCCGTTCAACGCCAAGTTCAGCGAAGACATCATGGCCGAGATGTACAAGAAGGAAGACGCCCGGGCCGAGACCTTCGCCGGTTTCTCGCTGCTCGCGGTGGTCATCGGCTGCCTCGGCCTGTTCGGCCTCGCCGCCTTCACGGCCGAGCGGCGGACCAAGGAAATCGGCATCCGCAAGGTGCTCGGCGCCCGCACCCGCGACATCGTGCGGCTGCTGGTGTGGCAGTTCAGCCGCCCGGTGATCATCGCCAACGTCATCGCCTGGCCGGTCGCCTGGTGGCTGATGCGCGACTGGCTCAACGGCTTCGACCAGCGCATCGTGCTCGGTCCGACGCCTTTCCTGACCGCGGCGGTGCTGGCGCTTGGGATCGCGGTCGTGACCGTCGCCGGGCACGCGTTCCGGATTGCCCGCGCCAACCCGATCCACGCCTTGCGTTACGAGTAAACCGCCGTGCCAGGTGCCCCTTCAATCTGGCACAAGGTGGTCGCCGCGGGCGCCGCAATCGCGCTCACGGTGGAGCCCGCTTCCGGCGCGTGCAAGCGCGCGAAAACGCTGGCGGCAAAGCCGGCTCCGGTGAGCCGTCAGGCCCCCGCCCCGCGCGGCGGCGGGCCGGCGCCTGCATCCTGGTTCAGGTGGATCGCGAGCGACACGCTGCGCCCGTAGAAAATGGTGCCCAGGAGAGGACTCGAACCTCCACGCCCTTGCGAGCGCCAGCACCTGAAGCTGGTGCGTCTACCAATTCCGCCACCTGGGCACGGGATCGAAATGTACGAGGTAGGCGGCGCGCTTAAAGGTGCTTGGCGCGCCTTGTCAACGCCGCGGCGGCGGGGCTAGGGCGGCGCGATGATCGAGCGCTCCGAAGAACTTGTCACGGTATTCGGCGGCGGCGGATTTATCGGCCGCTACGTCTGCGAATGCCTGTTGAAGCGCGGCGCGCGGGTCCGCGTCGCCTCGCGTGATCCGCGCCGCGACTATTTCATCCAGCCACTCGCCCAGGTCGGGCAGTTCGGCTTCGAGCAGGCCGACCTCACCAACTCCGACAGCGTGCGCAACGCGGTCCACGGGGCGAGCGCGGTCGTCAATCTGGTCGGGGTGTTCGGCAAATCGATGGAGGCGCTCCACATCGAAGGCGCGCGCCGGATCGCCGAGGCCGCGAACAAGGCCGGGGCCAAGGCGCTGGTCCATATCTCGGCGATTGCCGCGGGCGATCCGGATGTGCGGTCAAACTACGGCCGGACCAAGGGCGCCGGCGAGGCCGCCGTGCGCAAGGCCTTCAAGGCGGCGACGATCATCCGCCCGTCATTGGTATTCGGCCCCGAGGACCAGCTGACCAACCGCTTCGCGGCGATGGCCCAGGCGCGGTTCCTGCCGATCATCGCCGCCAAGCGAAATTTCCAGCCAGTCTATGCCCGCGACCTTGCCCAGGCGATCGCCACGGCGGCGCTTGAGCCGGAGAAATATGGCGCCAAGACCTACGAAATCGGCGGTCCCCAGGTATTGAGCATGCGCGGCCTGCATGAAGCGATCATCGGGGTGACCGGCCAGACGCCCGACCTCGTCGAGCTGCCCGACGTGTTCGGCAGCGTGATGGCGGCGTTCGGCTGGGTGCCGGGCGCGCCGCTGACCCGCGACCAGTGGCTGATGCTCAACCGCGACAATGTCGTGACCAAGGGCGCGCTCGGAATTGAGGCCTTCGGGATCAAGCCGACGCCGCTCGCCGCGGTCGGTGAGGAGTGGCTCAGCCGATACCGCAAGGGCGGCAAGTTCGCCGCGCGGCCCGCCAAATCGACGCCGACCGACTGACGTGCCGATCCTGATCATCGCCATCATCCTCGGCATCGTCGAGGGCGTCACGGAATTCCTCCCGGTTTCGTCGACCGGGCATTTGATCCTCGCGACCGAATTGCTCGGCTTCGACGCCGAAAAATGGGCGGCGTTCAACGTCATCATCCAGCTCGGCGCGATTCTCGCCATCGTCGTGCTTTACTGGCGCACCTTCTGGGCCGTGCTCGAGGGTCTGTTCCAAGGGCAGAAGATGTCGTGGCGGTTCGTCCGCAACATCCTGATCGGCTTCCTGCCCTCGGCGATTCTCGGCTTCCTGCTGATCAAGAATATCGAGGCGCTGCTCGGCAAGCCGGTGGTCGTCGCCTGGGCGTTCATCCTCGGCGGGATCGCGATCCTGGCAATCGAGAAGCTCGTCAAGCCGGGCAAGATCGTCGGGATTGCTGAAATGCCTGTGAGGCAAGCAGCCGGCGTCGGGGTGATCCAGTGCCTGTCGATGATTCCCGGGGTCAGCCGCTCGGGCGCGACGATCATGGGCGGGCTCGCGCTCGGGGTCGAACGGCGCACCGCGGCCGAGTTCAGCTTTTTCCTCGCCATCCCGACCATGGTCGGCGCGACCACGCTTGAATTCCTGAAGCACCGCGACACGCTGATGGCCGGCGCCGGCGGGGTCGGATTCGGCACGGTAGCGGTCGGGTTCGTGGTCAGCTTCGTGGTCGCGATCGTCGTGGTGAAAGGCTTCGTCCATTACATCTCGCGCCACGGCTTCGCGCCCTTCGCCTGGTACCGGATTATCGCCGGCGTGGTCGCCTTGGTGTGGCTGATGCAGCGCTGATTTCATCTGGCGTTCAGCTTGCGCTAAGCTGCCCGGCAGGAGAATCAGGGCCATGCGCACGCACCTTGCACTGATCCCGTTGCTGGCGATCGCGGGGCCCGCCATGGCCGCGCCGCCGCCGCAATTGCCGCAGCAGCTGACCGATCCGGCGACCGCCCAGCGGCTCACCAACGTCATGCAGGCTTTGTCCAACGCCTTCTTCAACGTGAAGATCGGCGGGGTCGAAGCGGCGATCGAGGGGCGCGAAGCGTCCCCACAGGAGAAGAACCTGACGGTGCGCGACATGGCGCGTCGCGACGATCCAAGTTTCGACCGCAATTTCCAGCGGCAGATCGCCGAGGTCGGCCCGACGATGCAGCGCAGCGTGTCCGCGCTCAACCAGGCGATGCCCGAGGTGATGAAGAGCCTCCACGAGGCCAAGAAGTCGCTCGAACGCGCTGCGGCCAACATGCCCGACCCGACCTACCCGCAGCGGTAGTCGTCACCCCCGCGAAGGCGGGGGTCCCGCTGCCTTTTTCGATGACTGGTGAGAAAAGCGGGATTCCCGCTTCCGCGGGAATGACGATGGGTTGTGACGCGCCGCGGCAACGTTAAAGCTTCCCTACCATGTGGCAGCTCTTCCAATTCCCGCTGTGCCCCTTTTCGCGCAAGGTCCGCCTGGTCCTGGCGGAGAAGGGCGTCGGCCATGAGCTGGTGCGCGAGAATCCGTGGGAGAAGCGCGACGAGTTCATCGATTTGAACCCGGCCGGCGAGACCCCGGTGATGGTCGAGCCCGACCAAGGGGTTACCCTGATCGGGTCGCAGCCGATCGTCGAATATTTCGACGAGACGGTCGATCGCATGCCGATGATCCACGGCAACGCCCAGCTCCGCGCCGAAATCCGGCGGATGGTCGAATGGTTCGACATCAAGCTTTACCGCGAGGCGGTCGAGCCGTTGCTCAATGAGCGGATGCGCAAGCGCCTGGTCACCCGCGAAAGCCCCGATACGCGCGTGCTGCGCGAGGCGATGCGGGTCGCGTCCGAGCATCTCGATTATATCGATTATCTGCTCGACCACCGGCGCTGGCTGGCGGGGCCAGGGCTAAGCCTCGCCGACTTCACCGCGGCGGCGCATTTGAGCGTGATCGATTACCTCGGCGCGCTCGACTGGCGCGGGCACAAGCAGACCAAGGATTGGTATGCGGTGATGAAATCGCGGCCCTGCTTCCGACCCTTGCTCGGCGAGCGGATGGAGGTGATCGTCCCGCCCGCGCATTACGACAAGGTGGATTTCTAGGAGGCCTCGATGAATCGCGACGAAGTCCTCGTCGTCATTCGAACGGCTATTGGAGCCGACGTAACTCCGGCCGGAACAATTCGAATGCCAGTACTCTCAGAGAGCGGCGAGCAAGTAGCAATCGATGTCCTAGACGCGCTCGAAAGCGCTGGCTTCGCGATCATCAGGCGCGAAGAAAACTAGTAAACACGCGGCTTGGGTTTGATGTACTGGACGTCCTTGGTCAGCGTATATTCGTGGACCGGGCGGTAATCGATCTTCACTGAGCCGCCCTTGCCGCCCCAGCCGTCCAGCCACGCGATGGTGTGCTTCATCCACTGTTTGTCGTCGCGCTCCGGATAATCCTCCTGCATGTGGGCGCCGCGGCTTTCCTTGCGGTTGGCGGCGCTGTGCATGGTGACCACCGCCTGGGCGAGGAGGTTGTCGAGCTCGAGCGTCTCGACGAGGTCGGTGTTCCAGATCAGGCTGCGGTCGGTGACGTGAACGTCGGCCATACGCGCATTGACCTGGTCGATCTTGGCGGCGCCCTCGTCGAGCGTGCGGTTGGTGCGGAACACCGCGCAGTCGGACTGCATCACGCGCTGCATCTCAAGCCGGATTTCGGCGGTCGGGCTGCCGCCCTCGGCGTGGCGGAACTTGTCGAGCCGGCCAAGCGCTAGTTCGGCGGCGCTGTCGGGCAACTGATCCTGCAGCGCGCCGGGCTTGATCACCTCACCCAGGCGCTTGCCGGCGGCGCGGCCGAACACCACGAGGTCGATCAGGCTGTTCGAACCCAGGCGGTTGGCCCCGTGGACGCTGACGCAGGCCGCTTCGCCGACCGCGAACAGGCCGGGCACGACCGCGTCAGGATTGCCATCCTTCAACGTCACGACTTCGCCGTGATAATTGGTCGGGATTCCGCCCATCGTATAATGGACCGTCGGCGCGACCGGGATCGGTTGGCGGGTCAGATCGACGTTGGAGAAGGTCTTGGCGGTCTCGGTGATCCCGGGCAGCCGCTCGTGCAGGATCTTGGGGTCGATATGGTCGAGGTGGAGGAAAATATGGTCCTTCTGCTCGCCGACGCCGCGCCCTTCGCGGATTTCCATCGCCATCGAGCGTGACACGACGTCGCGGCTGGCGAGGTCCTTCGCATGAGGCGCATAGCGCTCCATGAACCGTTCGCCCTCTGAGTTGGTAAGGTAGCCGCCCTCGCCCCGCGCGCCCTCGGTGATCAGCACGCCCGCGCCGTAAATCCCGGTCGGGTGGAACTGGACGAACTCCATGTCCTGGAGCGGCAGCCCCGCGCGCAGCACCATCGCATTGCCGTCGCCAGTGCAGGTGTGGGCGCTGGTCGCGGTGAAATAGACTTTGCCGTAGCCGCCGGTCGCCAGCACCACCGCCTGCGCGCGGAAGCGGTGGATCGATCCGTCGTCGAGGCACAGCGCAACCACGCCGCGGCACTCGCCGCCGTCCATGATCAGATCGATCGCAAAATATTCGATGAAGAAGTCGGCGTCGTGCTTGAGGCTCTGCTGGTAGAGCGTGTGGAGCATCGCATGGCCGGTGCGGTCGGCGGCGGCACAAGTGCGCTGCGCCGCCGGGCCCTCGCCCATGTTCTGGGTCATCCCGCCGAACGCGCGCTGGTAGATTTTGCCTTCGGCAGTGCGGCTGAATGGCAGGCCGGCATGCTCGAGCTCGAGCACCGCGGCGGGGGCTTCCCGGACCATGTATTCGATCGCGTCCTGGTCGCCGAGCCAGTCAGAGCCCTTGACCGTATCGTACATGTGCCAGGTCCAGTCGTCCGGCCCCATGTTGCCGAGCGCGGCGGCGATCCCGCCCTGCGCCGCGACGGTATGGCTGCGGGTCGGGAAGACCTTGGTGATGCAGGCCGTTTTCAGTCCCTGCTCCGCCGCGCCCATGGTCGCGCGGAGGCCGGCGCCACCGGCGCCGACGACGACCACGTCAAAGCTGTGGTCAACGATCTGGTAGGCGCTCAACCCGCCGCTCCGAAGGCGATCCTGCCGAGCGCGAACAGCGCCAGTGCGCCGCCACCGACGGCGAGGAACAGCAGCAAGGTGTTGAGCGCGAAATTATTGCCCGGCTCGTGGATGTAATCGTCGACCACGACCTTCATCCCGTCGAGCGCATGTTTGAACCCGATGACGATCAGCAAGGCCATGGGCACCGCAGCGCTCGACGCGTGAAGCCATTCGAGGACCGTCCGCAGGTCGAATTTGGGGAGGATCAGCAGCGAAGCGATCAGCCAGGCGCCGAGGAACAGCAGTGCGATGCTGGTGACCCGCTCGGTCAGCCAATGCTCGCCGCCCTCGCGCGCCGAACCGAGCCCGCGGACCTTGCCGAGCGGGGTGGCGCTGTCACCGACGCTCATTTGCCAACTCCCATCAGAACGTACCAGGTGAGTGCGGTCAGGAATAACGACCCGGCAATGGTCATGACCGCGAACAGCCGGTTGATGCGGAGATCGAACGCCGCGCCGGTATCCATCGTCAGGTGGCGGATGCCCGACAGCAAATGCTGGAAAAATGCCCAGGTCAGGCCGACGAGGACGATCAGGCCGATTGGGCTCGTCACGACCTTGGTGAAGGTCGCGTAAGCCGTCGGTCCCCCGGCCACGGCGGTCAACCACCAGGTGAGCACCGCGAGCCCGACAACGGACAGACCGCCGCCGGTGATGCGGTGGAGGATCGAGACGGTCATCGCCGGTCCCCATCGATAAATGCCGAGATGGGGCGAAAGCGGTCGGGTTTGCGGTTTGGCCATGGGGCGACCGCTTAAGGCCCGCTCTCCCGCGAAGCAAGATTCCCGGGTCCCGGCCTAACTCGGTCTTAACCATTGTCCGTCAAGAGGATTTGCGAGGCGCCCCGAAGGGCGCGAGCGCGGGCTATGGAGACAATAGGATGGGTGGCGACACTGGGCAGTTGCAGCGGCTGACCGACGAGCAGGTCAATGCTCGGCTTCAGGCGTACAATCCCGACCGGTCGCTTGAGCGCGACGTCCACGGCCTGTGGCAGGACGCCGGCGACATCATCGAAGCCGAGGTTCGCAGCCAATTCGGCCCCGAGGCCGCCGAGCGGATCCACGCTCATTACAGCGGCACGGTCGATGCGACCTGGATCCAGAATGTCGCCGAATATGGCCGGCGGATCTTCCGCGAGCAGTTGTCGGTCCCGGCCTATATCGCCGCCCGCGACCAATTGATCACCCGGATCATGGAGCAGATGCTGGCGCGTTTCGCCGGCGATCCCGCCAAGCTCAAGCAGTCGATCGGCGCGTTCCAGCGGCTGACCAGTTTTGAAACCGACATCATCCTCGCCCAGGTCGCGCTGCTCGAGGCGATCGAGGCGGCCGACCAACGCGGCACCGAGAGCGACCAGTTCGAACGCCGCGTCGCGGAATTGGTCCGCGCCAGCACCGACCAGTCGAAGGCGCTGACCGATCGCACCCACGCCACCGCCGCTTCGGCGCGCGGGATGCTCGGCAAGACCAGCGAAGTCGCCGCCGCCGCCGAGCAATCGGCGGTTGCGATGCGCGAAGCCGCGCAGACCGCCGCCGGCCTGATCCGCGCGATCGAGGACGCGCGGTCGGAAGTCGAAGTCGCTGCGGGCGTCGCCACCCGCGCCGGCGAACAGTCAAGTCAGGCGGTCAAGGTCAGCCAGGCGCTCAGCGCGCACGTCGAAGCGATCGAATCGATCCTCAGCCTGATTCGCGATATCGCCGGTCAAACCAATTTGCTCGCGCTCAACGCGACCATCGAAGCGGCGCGCGCCGGCGATGCCGGGCGCGGCTTCGCGGTCGTCGCCCAGGAAGTGAAGAGCCTCGCCTCGCAGACCGCGCGGGCGACCGACGACATCACCGCCAAGATCACCGCGATCCAGCAGGCGACCCGCCAGACGGTCGACGCCAACAGCTCGATCCAGGGCACGGTCGAGGAAGTCCAATCCTCCGCCGACCGCATTCGCGAGGCGATGGAGCTTCAAGCCCAGACGGTGACGATGATCACCGCGGCGGTCGACGAGACCGCGCTCGCCGCCGACTCGATGAGTTCGACCATCGCCGCGATCCGCACCGACACCGAGAATGTCGCCAAGGACATCGACGAGGTCGAACAGGGCTTCGGCCGGTTCAGCGAGCAAATCGCCAACTTCAAATCGACCGCCAAGGCGTTCGTCAGCGGGATGGCCGCTTAACCACCAGTCGTCATTCCCGCGAAAGCGGGAACCTAGATTCTCTTCTTTGCTGGGTCCCCGCTTTCGCGGGGATGACGAGTTGGGTTAGTGCGCACCCATGAACATCCTGATCACCGGCGCGAGCCGCGGTATCGGCGCGGCGACTTATGCGTTGCTCAAGGCGCGCGGGCACAATGTCCGCGGACATTCGACGCAGGGCAGCGATGAGCTGATCGCCGGGGACCTTTTCGACCCGGCCTCGCCGCGCAAGCTGTGGGATACCGCGCTCGCCGAGCTCGACGGGCGGATCGATGCGCTAATCAACAATGCCGGCATTTACGAGGCCGTGCCCGACAATGCGCCGGACGACGAATGGCATACCGCCTGGGCCCGGACCATGACCATCAACCTCCAGGCGAGCGCCGATTTGTCGAAACTCGCCGCGTCGCATTTCCTGGACCTCGGCACGCCCGGACGGATCGTCAACGTCGCCAGCCGCGCCGCCTTTCGCGGCGATTCTCCCCAGCATTGGCATTACGCCGCGTCCAAGGGCGCGATGGTGGCGATGACGCGGACGATCGCGCGCGGCTATGGCGCCGATGGCATCCTCTGTTTCGCGGTCGCGCCCGGCTTCACCGTGTCGGAAATGACCGAGGAATATCTCGCCGGCCGCGGCGGCGCGAAGATCATCGCCGACATTCCGCTCGGCCGCGTCGCGACGACCGACGAGGTCGCCGAAACCATCCGCTGGCTGGCGACCGAAGCGCCGGCCTCGGCGACCGGCAGCGTGATCGACGTCAATGGCGCGAGCTATGTTCGTTAGCCTGGCCGTCAGCGCTGCGGTCACTGCCAGCGGCCCGGCGAGTGTTGCCGACTGGCGCACGGCTTGCGCCGGCAAGGAAGGGTGGAGCGACCCGGCGCCGCCACTGCACGTGTTCGCCAATGTTTATGACGTCGGTACCTGCGGCATCACCGTGCTGCTGATCACCTCGCCGAGGGGCCACATCCTGCTCGACGGCGCGACCGCCGATGCCGCGCCGTCGGTCGCCGCGAATATCGAGCGGCTCGGGTTCAAGCTGACCGATGTCAAGTTGATCGGCGCGAGCCACGAGCATTACGACCATGTCGGCGGGATCACCGAGCTGCAGCGGCGGACCGGCGCGACGCTGATGGCGATGCCGTCGGCCTATGTGCAGCTGCAGACCGGACAACTCGACAAGAACGACCCGCAGTTCGGCAGCATTGCGTCGTTCCCGGCGGCGAATGTCGGGATCATGCTGCGCGACGGGTTCGACGTTTTCCAGGGCGGTTTGCGGCTGACCTCGTGGGCGACGCCCGGCCATGCGCCCGGCGGCACCAGCTGGACGTGGCGCTCGTGCGAGGACAAAAGCTGCGTGAACTTCGTCTATGCCGACAGCGTCAGCGCGGTGTCGGCCGATGGCTACCGCTTCTCCGATCACAAGGCCTATGTCCGGGTGTTTCGCGACAGCCTGAAGTTCATCGGGCGGATGCGCTGCGACCTGCTGATCACGCCCCATCCGGCCGCGAGCAATTTCATCGATCGGCTCGAAGGCAAGGCGCCGTTGATCGGCCGCGGCCAATGCGCCGCCTACGCCGCCAATGGCCGCGCCGCACTCGACGCGAGGTTGGCGAAAGAGCAATCCTCCCCGGCACGGGGAGGCGGACCATGAAGCGAAGCGAAATGGTGGTGGGGGCCCATCATGGAGCGCTGCAACGACAGTGGGGCCCCTCCACCGCCTTCGGCGGTCCCCCTACCCGTTCCGGGGAGGATTTATGAGCTTTCGGGTAACCCTGCCATGCAGCCGTGCGCAGGCCGAGGCCCTCAGTGACGCCGACGCGTTCGCCGACGCCGCGGAGCCGCCGGTGCTGGTCGCCGACGAGCCCGACCCGGCGAAGCCCGACGACTGGCTGATCCATGCTTACTTCGAGCGTCACCCGACGCTGGACGATATTGGCGTGCTGGTCAGCCTCGGCCGCGGCGCGCCGGTCCTCGAGCAATTGGGCGAAGCCGATTGGGTGACCATGAGCCAGGCCGGACTGCAGCCGATCCGCGCCGGCCGCTTCTTCGTCCACACGCCAACCCACCCGCCCGATCCCGACGCGATCAATTTCGAGATCGACGCCAGCCTTGCCTTCGGCACGGGACAGCACGCGACGACCGCGGGATGCTTGGAAGCGCTTGATTTGCTAGCAAACAACGGTTCTTTATTCGCAAATGTTGTCGATGTGGGAACCGGCACCGGATTGTTGGCTTTTGCGGCTATGTCCTTGTGGCCGCAGGCGAAATGCATCGCCACCGACATCGACCCCGTCGCCGTCGAGGTCGCGCGAGACAATGCGGCGATCAATCATGTGAAAATCGGCCACGGCGCGGGCGAACTGCTGCTGGGCGTCGCCGACGGCATGGATTCGGCCTTGCTCGCCGCTCGCGCCCCGTTCGATTTGATCATCGCCAACATCCTCGCCGGGCCGCTGATCGAACTAGCACCCGACTTCGCGAAGGCGTTGACGCCCGGCGGCACCATCATTCTCGCCGGCCTGCTCGACACCCAGGCGGATGCGGTGGTCGCGGCGTACGAAAAGCTCGGCCTCGTGCTTCGCGAGCGCGGCTTCGGCGAATGGCCGGTGCTGGTCTGCGAACTGCCCGGCTGACACCCGCGCCCACTTGTTTCGATCAACCGCCACTGCAACAGCGGCGTAATGATCTTGCGAACCCTGCTTGCTGCCGCCGCGCTGCTCACTTCCGTCAGCGCCCCCGCCGCTGTCCCGCACCGCGCCAAAACCCCCGTCAAGCCCGCCGCCGCGCCGGTGAAGGAATATTTCCACCCCAGCGAAGTGCGCTCGGCGGGCGCGGTAACCATCGCCGGCCAGCCGGTCGCCTACGACGCGATCGCCGGCACCCTGGTGGTCCCCGCCAAGGACTGGGAAGACACCGACCGGCTCGACGCCGATACCGACAAGGCCGACGACAAGGCCGGGCCCAAACCCGAAGCCTCGATGTTCTACACCGCTTATTTCAAGCAGGGCGCGCCCGCCGCCGGCCGGCCGATCACCTTCCTGTTCAACGGCGGGCCGGGCTCATCGACGGTGTGGCTGCACATGGGCGCGTTCGGCCCGGTGCGGGTCGTGACGCAAGATCGGCGCCATACCCCCGCCGCGCCCTACGCCGTGGTCAACAACGACCAGAGCCTGCTCGATGCCTCCGACCTGGTGTTCGTCGACGCGCCCGGCACCGGCTTCAGCCGGATCGCCGGCAAGGACAAGGAGAAGGCCTTCTACGGGGTCGACCAGGACATCGACGCCTTCGCCCAGTTCATCACCCAGTTCCTGTCGCAATACGGCCGCTGGAACTCACCCAAATATATCTTCGGCGAAAGCTACGGGACCATGCGCGGGGCCGGCCTGGCGCTGGCGCTGCAGAACAAGGACGTCGACTTGAACGGCGTGATCCTGCTGTCGGACATCCTCAACTGGGACTTCATGCCCGACGATCCGCAGGTCAATCCGGGCATCGACATGCCCTATATCGTGGCACTGACGACCTATGCGGCGACGGCCTGGTATCATAATCGCATCGCCAATCGCCCCGCCGACCTGCCGACGTACCTAAAGGCGGTCGAGAATTTCGCGACCACCGATTACGCGTCCGCCCTGCTCAAGGGGAGCGAGCTCCCGGCCGACGACCGCCAGCGCATCGCCGAACGACTGTCGGCCTTCACCGGCCTGCCCGTCGCCTACCTCCTCAAGACCAATTTGCGGATCGAATATGGCGCCTTCCAGAAGGAGCTGCTGGCCGACCAGGAAACCACTGTTGGCACCCTCGACACGCGCTTCGCCGGCGCGACTCTCGATCCGTTGTCCAAAGTTGCGAGCTATGACCCGCAGAGCGCCGCGATCAGCTCCGCCTATGTCTCGGCGTGGAACGGCTATGCGCGCGGCACGCTGCGCTACGGCGCCGGGATCGAGTTCAAGTCCGGCATCCCGATCTATTCGACGTGGGATTACAAGCACGCGCCACCCGGCAGCGACAAGGCGCTGATCGCGTTGCCCAACGTCCTGCCCGACCTGGCCGTTGCAATGAAGCAGAACCCCGATCTCAAGGTCATGGTCAATGGCGGCTATTTCGACGTTTCGACGCCTTATTTCGAAGGCGTGATGGAAATGCGCCATTTGCCGATCCCGGCGAACCTGCGCGGCAACATCGAGTATCGTTATTATGAGTCCGGTCACATGGTCTACGCGCATCTGCCCTCGCTGGTCGCGCTCCACGACAATGTCGCGGACTTCATCCGCCGCACGAGCGGGGTGCGCTAACAGAAAACGTCCCGCGAGCGTTGATCAGGCCGACGAACTAAGCCTCCGCGACGATCTTCGCCCAATCGGCTTCGCCGATTACGCGGATGCCGAACTCTTCGGCTTTCTTGAGCTTCGAGCCTGCACCAGGGCCCGCGACGACCAGATCGGTCTTGGCACTGACCGAGCCCGCCGCGCGCGCGCCGAGGCGTTCGGCCTGGGCCTTGGCCTCGTCGCGGCTCATGGTTTCGAGGGTGCCGGTGAAGACGATGGTCTTGCCGGTCCATTCGGTCTGCTTGGCGTCGCTGACGAACGGCGTGGGCGACACTTCGGACAGGAGATCGTCGAGCGCGTCGCGGTTGTGCGCCTCGTGGAAGAAATCGACCAACGCCTCGGCGACGACCGGGCCGACGCCCTCGACCGCGGCCAACTCGGCCTGCGCGTCGTCCGAGGTCGCGACGCGCCGCAGTTCTTCGATCGTACCGAAGCTCTTGAGCAAATCCTTGGCGGTGACGATGCCGACGTGGCGGATGCCGAGGCCGAACAGGAAGCGTGGGGACTCGGGCGCGCGCTTGGCGTCGATCGCGGCGAAGAGGTTGTCGACGCTCTTCTCTTTCCACCCCTCGCGGCCGAGCAAATCAGCGCGGTGTTTGCGCAGGCGGAAAATGTCGGCGGGCGAATGGAGCCAGCCCAATTCAATGAACTCGAGGATCGACCTCTCGCCAAGCCCCTCGATGTCGAGCGCGCCGCGCGACACGAAATGGCGCAGGCGTTCGAAGCGCTGGGCCGGGCAGATGAGCCCGCCGGTGCAGCGGACGTCGACTTCGCCTTCCTCCGCGACTGCCTCGGACTGACATTCGGGGCAGCGATCCGGGAAAACATAGGCCGGTCGCGTCTCGTCACGCGTCAAATTCTCGACCACTTGCGGGATGACGTCGCCGGCGCGCTGGATGCGCACGCGGTCGCCGATTCTGAGGCCGAGCCGCTCGATTTCATCGCGATTGTGGAGGGTGACGTTCTGGACGATCACCCCGCCAACGCCGACCGGCTTCAGCCGTCCGACGGGGGTCAGTTTGCCGGTGCGGCCGACCTGAATGTCGATCGCCTCCAGCGTCGTCTCGGCCTTCTCGGCGGGGAATTTGTGGGCGAGGCCCCAGCGCGGCGCGCGGGCGACGAAGCCGAGCCGGTCCTGCAGGTCGAGGCGGTCGACCTTGTAAACCACGCCGTCGATGTCGAACGGCAGGTCGGCACGGGCGTGCTCGATCTTGCGGTAATGGGCGAGCATCGCGTCGAGACTGTCGCAACGGACGAGCAAGTCCGAAACTGGAATGCCGAAGCTTTCAATCCGCTTCATCGCATCGAACTGGGTATCGCCGAGCGGTGCCGACGATTCACCCCAGCCATGGGCGAGGAAGCGCAGCGGCCGCGCGGCGGTCACCGAGGCGTCCTTCTGGCGGAGCGAGCCGGCGGCGCCGTTGCGCGGGTTGGCGAACACCTTGCCGCCGGCGGCTTCCTGGCGTTCGTTCAGCGCCTCGAAGTCGGCTTTCGACATGTACACTTCACCGCGAACCTCGAGGATGTCGGGCGCGCCTACGATGCGTTGCGGAATATCGGCAATGGTCCGCGCATTGGCGGTGACGTCTTCGCCGACCGCGCCGTCGCCGCGCGTCGCCGCGAGCACCAGTTCGCCCTTCCCGTAGCGCAGCGAACAGCTGAGCCCGTCGATCTTGGGCTCGGCGGTCATCGCCACTGCGGCGTCCGCCGGCAGATTCAGAAAACGCTTCACCCGCGCGACGAATTCGCCGACTTCCTCGGCCGAAAAGGCGTTTTCGAGACTAAGCATGGCGCGCGCATGCGCGACCTTGGCGAGGCCTGATGTCGCCGGCGCAGCACCCAGCCGTTGCGACGGCGAGTCCGCTCGCACCAGCTGCGGGAAACGCTCCTCCAACGCGCGATTTTCGCGCACCAGCGCGTCATAGTCGGCGTCGGAAATCTCCGGCGCGTCCTGGTCGTGATAGAGCTTGTCGTGCCGCGCGATGTCCTTCGCCAGCCGCATCAGGCGGTTGGCCGCCTCGGCTTCGGTCAGCGTATCAGTCACCGCCGCCAAACAATTCCTCGAGCAGGTTGATGAAGCTGGTCCACGAGCGCTCGGCGGCGAGCGCGTGATAGAACACGCCGTCGATGCCGATCTCATGAGCTTTCGGGTTGGTGAAGCCGTGACCGACGTGGCCATACGCGTGGATCTGCCAGTCGGATCCGGCCTCGGTCAGTTCCTTGCCGAGCGCGACCACCGCTTCCGGCGGGACCATCGGGTCCTCCCAGCCGTGGAAGGCGACGACCTTGGCCGGAATCTTCTGCGCGGGCAGGCCGGGCGGGTCGAACAGGCCGTGGAAACTGACTGCCGCAGCGATGTCCGCACCGCTGCGCGCGAGGTCGAGCGCGCACATCCCGCCGAAGCAGTAGCCGGCAACCACGATCTTGTCGGATTCGACCTCGTCGAGGCCGCGCGCCTGATCGAGAATCGCCTGCAAGCGCCGCCGCAACGCCGCCCGGTCGGATTTGAGCCGGCCCAGCTCACCGAAGCAGGTGTGGCGGTCGGCACCGCGGAATTTCTTGCCGAACGGGTCGGCGACCAGCGCGTTGTAACCAAGTTCGACCAGCTGCCTGCCGAAGCCGATTTCGAGATCGGACACGCCCATCACCGTCGGGATCATGAGGATTGTCGGGCGCGCCTGGCCGTCGCGGCGGCCGACGAATACATGTTCGAGCTGTTCGCCTTCGAACTCCAGTGGAACGGAACGCTCTCTACTCATGCCATCTCCTCCGCCAGCTGGGCGAGCTTCAAAACCGTGTTCATATTGCGGGCGGTGCCGGTGGCCGCTGCCGGGATGCGTAACTTCGACTCCCCCTGCCCGCTTGGATAGTGAACGTAAATCTCCCGGCGCCCGAGCGCCGTGCGCTCATCCGACAGATTCTTCGCCATTTCCGCGGCGTCCTTCGGCGGTGCGTCGTCGAGGAAGATCGCAACGACCCTGTTGCCGGGTGCTTCCGCGAAGGGATTGGCTTTGCCGACTGCCGCCATTTCCGCAGCGGTACGAACCATGACGCCGACCGGCTTGCCCATGTGCTTGGTCAGCGCCGCTTCCAGCATGACCTTCACCTCGCCTTCGCTGTTTGTGCTGGTGAAGAGCAGATTGCCGCTCGCAATATAGGTCTTCGCCGCGCCCAGCCCGAGCCCGTCGGCCACGGCTTTGAGATCGGTCATGGCGAGCTTGCGCCCGCCGACATTCACCGCCCGGAGCAGTGCAACGAACGCCGTCATGCCGCGTCGAGCAGCCGCGCCGCCTGGGCCCGCGCTTCGTCGGTGACCGACGTGCCCGACAGCATTCGCGCGATCTCCTCGCGGCGCTCGGTTTCGTTGAGCCGGCGGACGGTGGTGCGCGTGCCTTCAGGGCCGTGCGCTTTCTCGATTCGGTAGTGATGCGACGCTCTGGCGGCGACCTGCGGGCTGTGAGTCACGACCAGGACCTGCGAATTTTCCGCCAGCCGCGCGAGGCGTTCGCCGATCGCGCTGGCGACCGCGCCGCCGACCCCGCGATCGACCTCGTCAAAGATCATCGTCGCCGCCGTCCCCGCCTCGGCCAGCGCGACCTTGAGCGCCAGGATGAACCGCGACAGTTCGCCGCCCGACGCGATCCGGGTCAGCGGACCGAACGGCGCGCCCGGGTTGGTCGAGACTTCGAATTCGACGCGGTCGGTGCCGCTCGCCCCGGCTTCGGCGGGGGCGATGGCGGTACGGAAACGCGCGGCGTCGAGCTTCAGTGGTGCGAGTTCAGCGGCGACCGCAGTGTCGAGCCGTACGGCGGCTTCGTGCCGGCTGCGGCTCAAGGCTTCGGCCGCCGTCGAATGGGCTTGGCGCGCACCGGCGAGTTGCTGGTCGAGGTCGGCGATCCGCTCGCCCCCGGCTTCGATCGCGGCAAGTTGCTCGCGCATCTGCGCGCCCAGTGCCGCCAGAGCGTCCGCTTCGACCCGGTGCTTGCGGGCGAGCGCGCGGATGTCGAACAGCCGCGCTTCGGCCTGCTCAAGCCGCGCCGGATCGAACGCCAGGGCGTCGGCCGCCCGCGCGATCTTGTCCTCGGCCTCGCTCGCCTCGATCACGGAGCGGTCGAGCGCGGCCAATGCCTCGGCCAGCAAGGGATGATCGGCCGCGCCGCGTTCAATCCGCCGCGCCGCCTGGCGCAGCGCCGCAAGCGCCCCTTCTGACCCGCCGAGCAATTCGTCGAGCCCGGTCAGCGATTCCCCGGCCTTCACGCCGGCCTGCATCATCGCCCGCTCCTCGGCGAGGCGGGTTTCCTCGCCCTCCTCGGGCGCCAACTGCTCGATCTCACCGGACGCATGCTCGAGATAGTCGCGGTCGCGTTCGGCGGCGGCGGCATCGGCCCGCGCTTGCCCGAGCTCGACCTCGATGCGCGCGACTTCGGCCCATGCGTCGGTGACCGAATTCGCGTCGAGCCCGCCAAAGGCGTCGAGCAAATCGCGATGCCCTTTGGGGTTGAGCAGCCCGCGATCGTCATGCTGGCCGTGAATTTCGGCCATCAGGCTGCCAAGCTCGCGCATCAGCCCCGCCGGCACCGCGGTCGCGCCGATGAAACCGCGGCTGCCGCCATCGCTCTTGAGCGTCCGGCGGACGATCAGCGGCTCGCCCGGATCGACGGATATGCCTTGGTCGCGCAGCAAGGCGTGGACCGGGTGGTTCGCAGGGAGATCGAGTTCGGCCGAGACCGCAGCCTGGTCCTGGCCCGAGCGCACCAACCCGCTGTCGGCGCGGGCGCCGAGCGCCAGGCCGAGCGCGTCGAGCAGGATCGATTTACCGGCGCCGGTCTCACCGGTGAGCACGCCGAGCCCGGGCTCGAACTCCAGTTCGAGCCGCTCGACCAGCACGATGTTATGGACGGCGAGCTGCTTCAGCATGCGACGGCCCGCCGCTCAGGCATTACTGCGTCCAGGACGCCTGCTTGGGGTGCTTTTTCTCATAGTCGAGCAACAGCCGCAGCGATTGCCGATACCAGTAAGAGGTCGCGTAGTTCCTGCCGAGCACCGCCGCCGTCTTGTAGGCCTCGGCCGGCGTGCCGAGCGTGAGATAGGATTCGACCAGCCGCTCGAGCGCCTCGGGCGCGTGGCTGCTGGTCTGGTATTTGTCGACGACTTCGCGGAAGCGCAGGCTCGCCGCGAGCCAATTGCCCGAGCGCTCGTAGAAGCGGCCGACTTCCATTTCCTTGCCCGCCAAGTGATCGTTGATGAGGTCGAGCTTGAGGCGCGCGTCCGCGGCATAACGGCTGTCGGGATAACGGCGAATCAGCTCGCCGAATGAATCCGATGCCTGCTGGGTGATCGCCTGGTCGCGGGTGACATCGGCGATCTGCTGGTAATAGCTCATCGCCACGAGATAATGCGCGTAAGGCGCTTCGGCGTTGCCCGGGTGAATGGTCAGGAAGCGCTGTGCCGAGCTGATCGCATCGGTATATTTCTGGCCCAGATAATAATTGAACGCGCTCATGATCTGCGCCCGGCGCGCCCACACCGAATAGGGGTGCTGCCGCTCGACTTCGTCGAACAGTTTGGCGGCCGCGAGGTAATCGCCCTGGTCCATCGTCCTTTTGGCCGCGGCGTAAAGCGTGTTGACGTCGCGCGCGACGTAAGCGGTGTCGCCCTTGGCGCGATTACGCGCGCAACCCGCCGCGGGAAGGATCGCGACACAGGCAAGGATCAGGACGGCGGTACGGGTGGGCTTCAGCATGGCATCCTCATTAGCGTGGGCCCGCAGGCTGGCCAAGCGGCCAAAGGGCGATCAGCTTGGGCGGGCCAAGCTTGGCGGTTGCTGAACAGGTCAGGCCGGTTGCGCCCCGGGCGTGGTCTTGTCGTCTTTTTCGTCGACCCGGATAAAGCTGTCCGGGGTGACCCCGAGCCAGACCAGCACCGGCGCCGAAATGTAGATCGACGAATAAGTGCCGATCAGCACCCCGAGGAAGATCGCGATCGCCAGCCCGAAGATCACTTCGGGACCGATGGCCATCAGCACACCGAGTGCGATCAACACGGTCAGCGAGGTCACGACGGTGCGCGCCAGCGTCTCGTTCAACGACAGGTTGAGCAGCGGCAGGATCGCCATCTTGCGATATTTGCGCAGATTCTCGCGGATGCGGTCGTAAATCACCACCGTGTCGTTGAGCGAATAGCCGACGATGGTCAGGATCGCCGCGACGACGTTGAGGTCGACCTGCAGCTGGGTGAAGGCGAAGAAGCCGAGCGTCATCGATACGTCGTGCGCCAGCGTCAGCAGCGCCCCGACCCCGAATTGCCATTCGAACCGGAGCCAGATGTAGATGGCAATGCCGAGCATGGCGAAGATGATCGCCTTGGCCCCCTCGCTCGCAAGTTCCTCGCTGACCTTGCCGGAGACCGATTCGCCGGCATCGACCCGGGCGCCCGGGAATTGCTGGGGGATCGCCACGCGCAGTTTCGAGACGACCTGGTTGGCCGCGGTCTCGGGTCCCGACGGACGCGGCAGGCGGATCTGATAGGTCCGGTCGTTGCCCAGCGCCTGAATGCTCGCTTCGCCGACACCCATACTGTCGATGCGTGCCCGCAAATTCTCGATCTGGACGGGCCGGGCGAATTCGGCGCGGACGACCTGGCCGCCGACGAAATCGATCCCGAGATTGAGGCCGCGATAAAAGGTGTAGGCCAGCGATGCGACCGTCAGCAATGTCGACAGGATGACCGCGATATTGCGCCATCGCATGAAGTCGATGTTGGTATGATCGGGGACGAGCTTGAGGAGCTTCATTTGCATCGGCCTCAGATATGCAATTCGCGCGGCCGGGTGCGGCGGATCCACAGCGCGACCAGCATGCGGGTGAAATAGACCGCGGTGAAAACCGAGGTGACGACGCCGATCAGCAGGACGACGGCGAAGCCGCGCACCGGGCCTGAACCGAAGAAAGCCATGATCGAAGCGGAAATCACGTGGGTGACGTTGGCGTCGAAAATCGCGCGGAACGCTTCGCGATAGCCGGTCTCGACCGCGTCCAATAATCGCCGCCCGCGGCGGATTTCCTCGCGGATGCGCTCGTTGATGAGCACGTTGGCGTCGACCGCGGCGCCGATCGTAAGGATGAAGCCGGCAATACCCGGCAAGGTCAGCGTCGCGCCGAACAGCGCCATGACCGCGAGGATCAGGAACCCGTTCACGACCAGCGCAATCGTCGCATAGACGCCGAACCGCCCGTAGGTGACGAGCATGAACAGGATCACGCCGAACGTCCCGATGATGCTGGCGATCACACCCTTGTGAATCGAATCCTTGCCGAGTTCGGCGCTGACGGTGCGTTCTTCGATCACGTTCAACTTCACCGGCAACTTGCCCGACGCGAGGCTGACCGCGAGGTCGTGAGCGCTCTGCACAGTGAAACTGCCGGTGATCTGCGCTCGCCCGCCGAGGATCGGCTCATTGATGTTCGGTGCCGACAGCACGCGGTTGTCGAGGATGATCGCGAAAGGCTTGCCGACATTCTCCTGCGTCACCCGGCCGAAACGCTTGGCGCCCGCGGTGTTGAAGGTGATGTCGATGGCCGGCGCGCCGTCCTGATTATAGCCTTGCTGGGCGTTGGTTAGCTGATCGCCCGAGACCATCACCCGGCGCTTGACCGCAATCATCGGGTAGCCGCCGGGATTATCGGGGTAGGGCAGGACTTCGCTGCCCGGGGGGGCGCGGCCCTGCAACACGTCCTGCGGGCTCGCTTCGAGATCGACCAGCTTGAACTCGAGGCGGGCGGTCTGGCCGATCAGGCGCTTGAGTTGCTCAGGATCCTCGACCCCGGGCACTTCGACCAGGATGCGGTTGCCGCCCTCGGTGATGACCGTGATTTCCTTGGTGCCGCTGGGGTCGATCCGGCGGCGAACCACGTCGCGCGCGACACTCATTGCGTCTTTCAGCGCCTGGGTCGTCCCGGCCGCGGTCGGCGTCAGCACGACCCGGGTCGAATCGACGACGCTAACGTCCCAGTCGCGGTTGCCGGTCAGTTGCAACGGCTGGCTGAGCTTGCGCATTCGCTCGACCGCTGCGTCGACCTGGGTCGGGTCGCGCACCAGGAACGACAACCGGCCGTCGGCCGTCGAGATGTCGCCGACCTCAATCCGCGGGTCGCGGTGAAGCTCGGTTGAAATCTCGTCCTCTTTGGCCTGCAGCCGCGTCTTAAGCGCATCGCGCTGGTCGGCTTCGAGCAGCAAATGGCTGCCGCCGGCGAGATCGAGCCCGAGGTTGATCTTGGAATGCACGAGGTACGACGGCCAGCGGCTGGCCAGCGGCGTGCCGGCAATCAGGCTCGGGATCGAAAGGTACACGCCGGCCAGCACGACCAGCAGGACGATCCAGACCTTCCAGCGGGGAAAATCGAGCACTTCGCCAGGCCTCTCAGTCGTTCGCCGGCTTGGCGTTCGGGCTCAGCACCTGGCTCAGGGTCGATTTGATCACGCGCACCTTGACGTTGGGCGCGATCTCGACCTCGGCATCCTCGTCATTGACCTTGGTCACGCGGCCGCGGATGCCGCCGGCGGTAATCACCTCGTCGCCCTTCTTGACCGCGTTGATCGATGCCTGATGCTCCTTCGCGCGGCGCTGCTGCGGGCGGATCATCAGAATATAGAAAACCACGAAGATGAGCAGCCACGGAGCGATGCCCATCAGCAGCTGGGTGGTGCCGTTGGCGGTTGCCCCGGTCCGCTGCATCAAGAGGGTGGAATTGGTCATTCGAGAGTGACAACTTCCTATTGGAGAAGGATGGTCGGGGCGACTGGATTCGAACCAGCGACCTCCACACCCCCAGTGTGATGCGCTACCAGGCTGCGCTACGCCCCGACTGGCTGGCGCATCTAGGCAGGCGCGCCAAGCAAGGCAAGGTGCGCGTGGAGGCCAAGTGGTTCGGCGGCGACGGAAATCGAGGGCAAAGACGTGGGTTGGCCGGGGGGTCGCGGCGGTTGTCGCGATTCCCGCGCTCTATTTGCTCGTCGCGGTGATCGGCTCGCTGATCCCGGTGAACCGCGGTTGGCAGGAGCCGCGCGCGGGCACCACGATCTACATCGCCGACAATGGCGTCCATTCCGACATCGTGATGCCGGTCAATGCGCAAGGGCTGGATTGGGCGCCGTTCGTCCCGAAGGCTGACTTCGCCGACGCTGACCCGAACGCTGGCTGGATCGTCTTCGGCTCGGGTGAGCAGCGGGTCTATCTCAACACCCCGACCTGGTGGGACATCACGCCGCGGACGGTCTGGTCGGCACTCGCCGGCGGTAGCCGCGTGATGCACGTCGAATATGTATCGGATCCGCGCTACGCCGTGCGCGAAATTCGCCTGCGCCCCGAGGAATATCGGCGCTTGTGGGCCGCGATCCGCGCCGACTTCGCGCTCGACGCCAACGGCCGCCCGCGCCACCTCGCCCATCCCGGCTACGGCTGTTGCGACAGCTTCTATCGCGCGACCGGCAAAGCGAGCGCGGTCCGCACCTGCAACAGCTGGGTCGCCGACCGCTTACGGATAGCAGGGGTCAAGACGAGCTTGTGGCCGCCGTTCGTGCAAGGGCTGGTATGGCGATACCGGAAATCCGGTCAGAGCACGTAGCGGCTGAGGTCGGCATTCCGCGCGATGCTCGCCAGCTGTTGGTCGACGAAGGCGGCGTCGACCACCAAAGTCTCGCCGCGGCGGTCCTCGGCTTCGAAGCTGACATCCTCGAGCAATTTTTCCATCACCGTCTGGAGCCGCCGCGCGCCGATGTTCTCGACCGCTTCATTGACCTCCGCGGCGATGCGCGCGAGCGCTTCGATCCCGTCGTCGGCGAAGGTGATGGTCACGCCTTCGGTGCCCAGCAGCGCCTGATATTGTTCGGTCAGGCTGGCCTTGGTCGCCGACAGGATGCGCACGAAATCTTCCTGGGTCAGCGCTTTCAGCTCGACCCGGATCGGCAGCCGGCCCTGAAGCTCGGGCAGCAAATCGGCGGGCTTGGCGAGGTGGAACGCGCCCGAGGCGATGAACAGGATGTGGTCGGTCTTGAGCGGCCCGTATTTGGTCGCGACCGTGGTCCCTTCGATCAGCGGCAGCAGGTCGCGCTGGACGCCTTCGCGGCTGATCGAGCCCCCGCGCACGTCCGAAACCGCGATCTTGTCGATCTCGTCGAGGAACACGATGCCATTGGCCTCGGCGTCCGCCAGCGCGGCGCGATTGATGTCATCGGGATCGATGCGCTTGTCGGCTTCTTCCTCGGTCAGCCGGGCGAACGCGTCGGGGACCTTGAGTTTGCGCCGGGCGCGGGGCTGCTGGCCGCCGAGCTTGCCCATCATCGCCTTCAGGTCGAACACCTGCGCGCCCATGCCGGGGATATCGAACGGGGTCGCCGGGGTGTCGTCGACTTCGATCTCGACTTCGGCGGTGTTGAGGCTGCCATCGGCGAAACGCTGGCGGAAGCTTTGCCGGGTCGCCTCGCTCGAACCCTTGCCGGTCAAGGCGTCGAGCAATTTGTCCATCGCTGCTTCCTCGGCGCCGGCGCGGACCTTGGCCCGGCGCCGCTCGCGCTCGAGGCGGACCGCTTCCTCGACCAGGTCGCGGGCAATCTGCTCGACGTCGCGGCCAACGTAACCCACCTCGGTGAATTTGGTCGCTTCGACCTTGACGAACGGGGCGTCGGCGAGCCGAGCCAGCCGCCGGCTGATCTCGGTCTTGCCGCAGCCCGTGGGGCCGATCATCAGGATGTTCTTGGGCGTCACCTCGTCGCGCAATTCGGGGCCGAGTTGCTGACGGCGCCAGCGATTGCGCAGCGCAACCGCGACCGCCTTCTTGGCATCGTCCTGGCCGATGATGTGCTCGTTGAGCGCGGCGACGATCGCCTTGGGGGTAAGCTTGTCCTTGAGCATTTGCGAAGTGTCCCCGCCACTTGGGGAAATGGGCGATTGATAGTTCATCGCAAGTTACATTGGAGGCGTGGCCCCCGGCTTCAAGCGGTGCAGCGGAAGCCCGCGAAGAAGCGTTTGTGCACGCCGAGGATGCGCGCGATGTCCGCCGGCTGCGCTGTCGCATCCCACTGATCGATCTCATAGGTGCCGCCGAGCAAGATGCCGTCGGCACGTGGAAACATGTAGCCGTCGCCAAGGTACGCGTAGCGGACCTCCGGCTGCGGCTCGAGGATGACCAACTGGCCACGCACCGGGTGAAGCTCCTGGTCGTTGAACAGGTCGCGCGCGCCAAGGCCGGTGCAATTGAACACCAGCGCCTCGGGCAGAGCGGCAATGTCGGCCGGGGTGGCGAAGCGGCGAACTTCGATCTTGCCGCCGGCCACCTGCACGTCGCGGATCATCTGCCGCAAGTAACGGCCAGTCTCGATGTACATCGTGTCATAGCGACGGATGCTGTCGACTGGGAATGGATGTTCGGCGGGCCGCAGCACGCGGTTGATCGGCGGGAAGTTGGCGATCACCTGGGCCTCCGGGCTGTCGGAGGCGACGTAGGTCGGGAGCCAGCGGATTCCGTAATCGTCGCCGACCATGACCTGAAAGCGCCGCCAGCTGTAATCGAGCGCGCGGGCGAACTGCGCCTTGAACTCGGGCGTGACCTCGCCGTCATGGAACACGCCGAACGGATGGAATTGGCCGCCGGCGATGTTTGAGGTCGTGTCGGGCGGCAGGGCAGCGGAGTAGATCGTGACCGGGAATCCGGCTTCCTGGACCAGCCGCGCGGTCGACAATCCCATGACGCCGGAGCCGAGTACCGCGACTGGCCCGCTGTGGCCCTGGAGCCCGAGTTCGGATGCGAGCTTCGAACTGCCCCAGCTCAGCGTGATCCCGCCGCCGCCGTGCCCGTAATTGTGCACCAGGCGCTTCAGCCCGAGAGCCTCGGCGCGGACGACAAAGCCCGACCGGCGATAGGGCCTCAGCCCCGCAATCGTGCGGATGACGCGGCTCTCATCGACCAGCACCGGCGCGAGCGGCGTGCAATTGGCGAATGTCCGCGGCCGTGCGCCAACCGTCGCGCAGCCCGAGAGCAAAGCGGCGGAACCGGTTGCAAATGTTCGGCGATCCAAGAACATCCGTTCGTCCTGAGCCTGTCGAAGGACTGCCTTTCTATCCACGTTCAAACAGAAAGACAGGGCTCCGACGAGCTCAGCCCGAACGGTGTTTGGTTACTCCACCGTCTCGATGGTGAGCCGGTCGTTGGTGAACACGCACATTTCCGCCGCGATCTGCATCGCGCGGCGGGCGAGCACTTCGGGGTCCTGCTCATAGTCCGCCAGCGCCTTGGCCGCGGACAGCGCATAATTGCCGCCCGAGCCGATCGCCGCGATCCCGCCCTCGGGCTCTAGCACGTCGCCGTTGCCGGTCAGGATCAGCAGTTCCTCGGCGTCGGCGACGATCATCATCGCTTCGAGGTTGCGGAGATATTTGTCGGTGCGCCAGTCCTTGGCGAGCTCGACCGCGGCGCGCAGCAGCTGGCCGTTATATTGCTCGAGCTTGCGCTCCAGTCGTTCGAACAGAGTGAAAGCGTCGGCCGTGGCACCGGCGAAACCGCCGATCACCTTGCCGTCCTCGCCGAGGCGGCGGACCTTCTTGGCATTGGGCTTGATGACGGTGTTGCCGAGGCTGACCTGGCCGTCACCGGCGATGACGGTCTTGCCGCCCTTCTTGACCCCGAGGATCGTAGTTCCGTGATATTGTTCCATGGCGCGGATGTGGGAAGCGGCAGCGGTGCCTACAACTCGCGGGTGAAACGGCGGTCGGGGATGAGCCAGGAAATGGCGATCGCGATGTAAATGCCAACCGCAATGAGCGGAGAAACGAACGATAATGCCAGGGCCAGCGCATAGCCCGCGAAACTCACCCGCTCCTTCACGCCGCTGCCCACGGCCCGTTTCACGCCCGACTCCTCGCCCTCGGCGGCCATCAGCGCGCGTTCGAGCAAGAAATAGCAGGTCGAGGCGCCGAGCAGCACAAACCCGAACGACGCCGTCGGCCACGGGGTGATTCCGGCTTCGTCAATCCATCGGATCATCAACGGGAACAGGGTCAGCCAGAACAGCAACGCATGATTGGCCCACAGCACGGCGCCGGTGACCTTGCGCGCCGACTGCATCATGTGGTGATGATTGTTCCAGTAAATCGCGACGTAGATGAACGCGAGCAGGTAAGCGGCGAGCAGCGGCAGCACCGCCAGCACCGCCCCGAACGTCGGCTCGGCCGGAAACTTGAGCTCGAGCACCATGATCGTCAGCACGATCGCCACGACCCCGTCAGTGAGTGCGTTGAGGCGGGAGGGCGTCATTGATCGACCATTTGCTCGAAACGTTTGTCGGACACCAGCCAGACCGCGGCCACGATAAAATATATCGCGACGGCGACCAGCGGCCACCAGAACGCCACGCCGATGGCCACGAGATAAAGCGTGATCGTGGTTTGCCCCTTGCGGCCGGACGTGGCGGCGAGCCTGGCGATCGGCGCATCGGCGTCATTGGCCGCGAGCAACGCGCCGCGGAGCAATGCGACCGACAATGCACACAGCAGCATCAGCACCCCGAACGCCAGCACCGTGTCGCGGGTGATCCCCGCCTCCCCGACCCAGCGGACGACGAACGGAATCAAGCTTAGCCAGAACAGGAAGAACAGATTAGCGAGCAACACGCGCCCGTCGACCCGCCGCGCCGCCTGGAGCAGGTGATGATGCTGGAACCAGTAAATCCCGACCTTGATGAACGACAGAGCGTAGGCGCCGAATAATGTCAGTTCGGGCCTGAGCGCGGCCATCCCCGCGCCCCGCGGCACCGGCAATTCGAGCACCATGATGGTGATGATGATCGCCACCACGCCGTCGGTGAACGCATTCAGCCGGTCGGTCTTCACGTCATTCCAGCCCGGTCACGCCTTCAGCGCAACACGCCCTTCTTCTCCTGGGTCCAGGCGTACCACAGCAGGAAAATGGTGAAGAGGATGATGCCCCAAGGCAGCAGTCCCATCCCTCCCGCCGTCATGCTGGCCGGCATGGTGATTATGACGAGTTGGTAGCCGAGGCCGACAACCGCACCGAGACAGGAGATGGCGAAAGCCCACACCGCACGGCGATTGCGCATTAGAAGCAGAATCGACCCGGCCAGGCCGCCCCACACCCCGAACGCCCAGAATGCCGTCAGCCACGACGGCAAGCTGTCCATGTACGCGATCTGGTCGGGCGACATTTGCGCTAGCCAAGCCGCATTCTTGAGGTTGGTCAGGGTGTAATCGACGCACCCGAACGCGTTCCACAGCAGCGACAATATTCCGACAATCCACAGATGCACGGGCGTCCGCGCGGTTACGGCTTGTTGCATAACGTCCCCCTCGCTTGCGCCGGCCGCGCCGGCGGTCCCCGCAATGGGACGTTTCGAGTCCGCAATGTCAAGCTTGTGGAACGAGCAGCCGCGCCGTCAGGTCTTCCTTGAGGATCGCGCCCAGTGCCTCGGCCAGCGATGCGAGCTCGTACGGCTTTTGCAGAATCTCGAAGCCGTGGGTGCCGCCGACATGCTCGCTGTATCCGGTGGTAAGCAGAATCGGCAGCTCGGGAAAGCGCCGCCGGACCTTGCGCGCCAGCTCGAGCCCGCTGATCCCGCCGGGCATCACGATGTCGGAAAAGATCAGCCGCGGCCGTTCCTCGTTGGTAAGGCGATCGAGCGCCTCCTTGGCGCTGTGGACCACGATTGCTTCAAATCCCAGGGCATCGAGCATTCCGGCGGCCAGTTCGGCGACGAAATTGTCGTCCTCGACGACCAGGATACGGCCCAGGGCCGAGCCATCGCGCTCGGCATTTTCACGTTCGTTGCGCGCGGCATTGTGGCTCGCCGGCAAGTAGATGGTGAAGGTCGCGCCCTCGCCGAGCACGGACTCGACCGTCACTGAGCCGCCGACTTGCCGGGCAAACCCAAACACCTGGCTGAGCCCGAGTCCGGTCCCCTCGCCGAAACTCTTGGTAGTGAAGAACGGTTCGAACACCCGGCCCATGGTGTCCGCCGACATGCCCATTCCGGTGTCAGCGACCCGCAACGCGACATATTCGCCGCGCAGCCCATCGGGTTCGCCCGCGAGCAATTCGTTGGTCGCACTGACCCGCAGTTTGCCGCCGTCCTTCATCGCGTCGCGCGCGTTGAACGCCAGGTTGAGCAGCGCCAACTCGAGCGCGCCGGCGTCACTGTCGATCAACCACAGCTGGTTGGACACTTCGAGGATCACTTCGATATTCGACCGCAGCGACGGCCGCAGCAGCGTGCTGACGTCGGACAGGAAGTCGCGCAGGTCGATTTGCCTGAGTTCGAGCGGCTGGGCGCGCGCGAACGCGAGCATCTGTTTGGTCAGGGTGGCGCCGCGCTGGGCTGAGTTGCGGATGCCGTCGAGCATCCGTTCGACCTTCTTGGGGTCGCGAATGTTGCGCAGGCCAAGGTCGGCGGCGCCGAGAATGGCGGTGAGCAGATTGTTGAAATCGTGGGCCAGCCCGCCGGTCAGCTGGCCGAGCGCTTCCATCTTCTGCGAGCGGAACAATTGCTCGCGCGATTCCTCGAGCTTCAGCTGGGCCTCGCGCTTCTCGGTCATGTCGCGCGTAATTTTGGCAAAGCCGAGCAAAGTGCCGTCGTCGTCGCGGATCGAGTCAATCACTACGCTGGCCCAGAAGCGCGTCCCGTCCTTGCGCATCCGCCATCCTTCGGCCTCGTAACGGCCGGTCTCGCGCGCCGCCGCCAGCGCCTGCTCCGGCACGCCTTTCGCCCGGTCTTCGGGCGTGTAGAAGCGGCTGAAATGCTCGCCGGTGATTTCCTCGGCGGTATAGCCCTTGATGCGCTGCGCGCCCGCGTTCCAGCTTGTCACCCGCCCATCCGGGTTGAGCATGTAGATCGCATAATCCACGACCGATCGTACGAGCAGCTCGAAGGGATCGTCAGCCAAATTGATACTCACTTGCTGCTCCCCCGGACGCGATTAGCGCGTACACCTTCGCGGGGCGACTAACACACAATTGACGCTGCGGTTGCACGGCACCTGTCGCGCCGTGACCGTCGGGCACCGCAAAATGACGTCATGACGGCAAGCTTGGTCACATTTGCGGTTAAAACACTTTCCTACAGCAAGCCTATTTGGTTATTCAATCGCGACTCGGGGCGGGGAGCAGCGAAAATGACCGGAGATATTGAACACCTGATCGGCGCGGCAATCGAGCGCGAGGGCGATTACGTGGAGCGCGGCGCCGGCGAAGGCGGCCCGACCCGCTTCGGGATTACCGAAGCCGTCGCCCGCGCTCATGGCTTCGCCGGGTCAATGCGCCTACTGCCGCGCGACGAAGCGACCCGCATTTACACCCGGCTGTTCTGGCTACGTCCGCGGTTCGACGAGATTGCCCGGCGCAGCGCGCGCGTTGCCGCCGAACTGTTCGACACCGGCGTGAACATGGGTCCGGCCGTCGCCGCGACCTTTCTCCAGCGCGCCCTGACCGCGCTCAATCGCAGCGGCGGCGATTATCCCGATCTCGTGCCCGACGGGCGGATTGGCGACCGCACGCTGGCCGCGTTCGACGCCTTCCTCGCGCTGCGAGGGACGGACAGCGGAGAGACCGTGCTGCTGCGCGCGCTCGAGGCGCTCCAGGGCGAGCGCTATCTCCGCCTCGCCGAGCGCCGGCCGGCCAACGAGACATACCTTTACGGCTGGCTCGCCAACCGGCTCGGGGAGCCGGGGTCATGATCCCGCGCCTGCTCAACATCCAGGGGATCGCCGGCATCGCCGCCGCGCTTGCTTTGCTGTCGCTGCTGCTCGCCCAGAAACTGGAGACCCGGCACTGGCGCAAGCAAAGCGGCCAATATGAGCAATTGTACCGCGCCGAGCAGGGCGCATCGGCCCAGACCGTCGCCAGCTATCGGGCCGCGACCGAAGCCGCGCGGGTCGCCGACGCCGCGACCGCCGAGCGCGTCCGCGCCGAGCAGAAGGCCATCAATGAAAGGATCGCATATGATTATGAAACGCGCCTGGCTGCTGCTCGCGATCGCGCCGAGCGCTTGCGCCACGCCGCCGGATCGTCCCCAGCCCATCCCTGCCGTCGCGGAGCATCGCCTGTGCCCGGCCTACCCCCTGCCTCCTGCGGCCCTGCTCAAGCCGCCCGCCAAGACCGACTTTTCTCCGCCGACGCCCTGATTGCCACCGAGCAGGCGGTGCAGCTCGACGCGCTTATCGGCTGGGTCCGGGCGCAGGCCGGGGTCGATCCCAATCGGCCTGCGGGTCAGCGCGACTAGGCGGCGGGCCGAAACGAGCGTAGGGGCGCGGCGCGGCGTGCATCCAAGCCGCGTGCGCTGCGTTGGGGGGCCAACCAGGAGGCAATCCAATGACCGCATTCGAACGAATCCGCGAGCATATGAAAGTCATCGGCGCCGACGGTGCCCCGATCGGCACCGTCGACCGCGTCGAGGAAAACCGCATCAAGCTGGTCCGCGCCGACAGCGGCCTCGGCCACGAAGACCATCACCATTACATCCCGCGCGGGCTGGTCGCAGAAGTCGAAGGCGACACCGTCCGGCTCAGTGCCAAGGGCGACGTCGTCGCCGCTTTGTTCGAGCAGGAGCAGTCGGGCGAACCGCTCGCCTGAGCGATCCGGCCATTGCAAAACGGGCGCGCCGGGCGCACTTCAAGTCCATGACTGAAGAGGGCGATTTGGCGCCTGTAAAGGAGTCGTGGACGCGTCTGGATGCCTACCTCGCGTCGCTCGCGCGGCGGCGCACCGCCCGGCGCTCGCGGACGCCCGGGCCGCGGACCGAGCCCGAGGCCCCGCACTTTCTGTTGAGCACCCTGCCCTTCCTGGCGTTGATTGCCGGCCTCGCGGTGATGTCAGTCGCGATTGCCATCGCCGCCTGGCCGGTCCGCCCGCCCCCGGTCGCGCACGCCAAACCGCCGGCGCACGAGCTGGGCACGGCCCCCAAAGGCTGGTTCCAGGAAGCACAGAAAGAATTCCGCTAGGGTTCGGCGTCCGAATCGGGAGGCTGGGCCATTGAAGCGCAACCATTACGAGAAATTGCTCGAGCCGATGCAGGCCGAGCTGGTTGGGATGGCGCGGTGGGTCGCGGCCAGCGGCCAACGCTTGCTGGTGCTGTTCGAAGGCCGCGACACCGCGGGTAAGGGCGGGGCGATCCAGGCCGTCGCGAGCCGGCTCAACCCACGCCAGTGCCGCACCATCGCTTTGCCCAAAGCGAGTGAAGCCGAAGCCGGGCAATGGTATTTCCAGCGCTACGTCGAGCATCTGCCGGCGCGCGGGCAGATCGTCCTGTTCGACCGCAGCTGGTACAATCGCGCCGGGGTCGAAAAGGTCATGGGCTTCGCCAACAAGGATGAAGTCGCGGCCTTCCTCGACGCCGTTCCGCATTTCGAAAAGATGCTGATCGAGGACGGTATTCTGCTGTTCAAATATTGGCTGACCTGTGACCAGGAACAGCAGGAGGAGCGCTTCACCGAGCGCCTCGACGATCCTTTGAAGCGGTGGAAGCTGTCCCCGATCGACCAGGCGGCGCGGGCCAAATATGCGGAATACACCAAGGCCCGCGAAGCGATGCTCAAAGCGACCCACAGCAAACATGCGCCGTGGACTCTGGTCGATTTCAATGATCAGCGCCGCGGCCGGCTGACGTTGATCCGCGATCTGCTCGACCGTTTGCCCGATACGCGCAGCAAGGAAGACAAGATCGACTGGCCGCCGCTTGCCCGCAAGCCCTTGAAGGAGCGCTTCGGCATACTGAAACCGATCCCAGAGTTTCGGGCGGGTTGAGGATTGGACTGGGGAATGGGGGGAAGGATGAGAAGACGAGACTTTGGAATGATGATCGCGGCAGGCTTGACGGCGTGCGGACCGTCAGGCGGCGATACCAATGCGGCAGTGTCCGTAACCAACGCCGTCGCCAATGCGGCGGCCGCACCCAAGCGCCCGACCTATTGCTTCTTCAAGGATGCGGCGACCCGGGGCTGGGCAGCGGCGCCCGATGCCAGCGGCAATGTCGCGGTCAAGGGTCAGGTCAAGGTCGACGACAGGCGCTACCGCGGCGAACTCAGCCAGAGCGAAGTCACTGGGAATACGGCGAGCGTTTGGCTGACCATGGCTCCCAACACGGGTTATGCCGACGAAGACAATTGGTGGGACGTCACCATCACCGTCCCCGCCAGCAGCGCCGCGGCCAACGTCACCGTGCTCTGCGGCACGAAGGAAGTCGCGAAGCTCAAGGTTCGCCGCGGCTGACGTTCATTGCCCGGCAAGCTCGCGGCGGACAGGGTAGATAAATGCCGATCGGTCTTCCCGCTGCGATCGCCTTGCTCGCGCAGACGGCAAGCGCCACCGCGCCCGCCCCCGCATCGACCGCCACCGCCGCACCCCCGGCGAAGAATGCTGACGAAACCTGCCGGGACGCGATGGCCAAGCTCGACACCCGCGAGATCGTGATCTGCGCCCAAAAGCCGCAAGGCTATCGCCTCAACCCCGACGTGATGATGGCCAAGCGCGCAATCCGCAGCGGCGGGCGCCCGACCCGGCCGGGTCCCGGCGGATACCACGATAACAGCCGCTGCGTCGTCGGGCCCGAGGGCTGCCCCAGCTACGGCATCAACCTGATTGGCGCGGCGCTGACCGCCGGCGAAATGGCGTCGCGGCTGGCCAAGGGCCAGGAAATCGGCAGCATGTTCATCACCGACCCGCACCCCAGCGAATACCAGCTCTACCAGGAGTTCAAGCGCGAGCGCGAGGCGGCGGAAGCAGAGAAGAAGGCCAAAGCCGCGGCGAAGGCCAAGGCCGCAACCGCGACGGCGACGACACCAGCGCAGAGCGACACAACGCCGAGTTCGCCGCACTAGGGAATTCAACGCGGGAACGAACAAGCCGTAATGGATTCAAACGGTTGTTCGGGCATCGGCGCTGTGCGATACTTGGTTTCGCCGAATCCAAATGAGCAAGTCGCGCCCGCTACCGGGAACTGGTTCTTGCTGGTCTGTCAGTTGATTCGGCTGGACACTCTTCTGCGATGACGGCGCCCACGGCTCGAGCCGCGCGTGCGCGGCCGCAGTCCGCGCATGCCGTGAGAGGGAGACAGACCATGCGCCGATTCACCATTCTTCGGAACATCGCGGATTCGCCAACGACGGATCCGTTTTCAGCGGGCTTCACCGCCGGCATCGCGGCGGAGACCGAGACCGTCGTCCGGCCCACGATCGAAAGCGCCGAACTGTCGATGAAAGAGGTGCTCGACGCGTCGCGGGACCCGACCGTGGTCGGGATCGCGCCGCCGATGCCGATCCGGATGATCCAGCTGGTCGAGGACAAGCCTGGCACCGCGACCGCCGCGGCGGCCGCCCAGAAAGCGTGGGGGATCGAGGCGGTCAAAGCCGACACCTCACCGTTTACCGGCGCCGGCGTCGTCGTCGCCATCCTCGACACCGGCATCGACAAGAATCATGCGGCGTTTCAGGGCGTCCAGATTGTCGAGCAGGATTTCTCCGGTTCGGGCAACGGCGACCAGCAGGGCCACGGCACGCACTGCGCCGGGACGATTTTCGGCCGCGACGTCAACGGCACCCGCATCGGCGTCGCCCGCGGCGTCCAGAAAGCGCTGATCGGCAAGGTCCTCGACGCCAACGGCCGGGGCGATTCCGAAATGCTGTTCCGCGGCATGCAATGGGCGCAGCAGCAGGGCGCGAACATCGTCTCGATGTCGCTCGGCTTCGATTTCCCGAGCTATGTCGATTATCTGATCAAGCAGCAGAACCTGCCGGTCCCCGCTGCGACCTCGCTCGGGCTTGAGGGCTACCGCGCCAATCTGCGCATGTTCGATGCGATCATGAATCTGTTCCGGGTCGCGGTCCGGGCATCCTGGTGGTCGCCGCGTCGGGCAATGAGTCGAACCGCGACGGCGACCCGGCCCCGGCGTACGAGGTCGCGGTGTCGATGCCGGCCGCGGCGCAGGACGTCGTCGCCGTTGGGGCGGTGCGCAAGAATGCCAAGGACTTCTCGATCGCACCGTTCTCGAACACCTTCCCGCAGGTCAGCGCGCCGGGCGTCGACATCATTTCGGCCAAGGCTGGCGGTGGGCTGGTGTCGTTCAGCGGCACGAGCATGGCGACGTCGCACACCGCCGGAGTCGCGGCTTTGTGGTGGGAGAAGCGCATGGCAATCTCGGCTAACCGCGTCGCCGACGTGGTCCGCGCCGAATTGTTCGCGACCGCCCGCAACAACGTGTTTGCCGCGAACAGCGATCCCGCCGACTACGGCATCGGCCTGATCACCGCGCCGGTGGCATAAGTTGAAGTGATCCTGGGCGGCTTGCAGGGCCGCGGGCCGCCCAGGCCGATCGTCAATTCGCTGGCGCGCGCTTCATCAGATAGCCGAGCACGACCGCGATCAGCAGCAGCGCCGGGACGTCGCCAACCAAATGGCCGCCCATCGCCGGGTTGCGGACCGCTTCCCACGCCATGACCGCGGCGTGGACGACGCTCGACCACACCACGAACCAGATCAAAGATTTGTTCGCGGCCGGGTTCTTGGCGGCAAGGATCATGAAGATGCCGAGTGTCGCGTAAACGCCGACGATCATCATGAAATAGTCGTTCGATGCGGGCATGCCTTCGTGCCACGCCCAGCCCGATGGCCAGACCATCGACAGCGGGTAAATCAGGCAGAAGGCCGCGCCGAAGACGACGAGTGCGTAGGCGAGGAGCTTGCTGTTCTTGGGCATTGGAAATCCTTCCGATGAGCTCTTCACTTGGTTAGTTTAAACGCCGGGCGATCAAATGACCGCTGCGCCGGATGATTTGATTGAAACGCCGCGTCGAGCCGCCGGCACGCTAACCGGACAGCAAGATTTTTTGGCTAGCACCGAGCCCATGCCGACCGCGATCGCCCGTTACCTAACTCCCTGGAAGCTCAAGCGCGAGCGCGCGGCCGAGCGGGTGCGGGTGCTGCGTGGCCGCGACGGCGACAATTGCGCGCGCTGCCGGCGGCCGCTGCGCTTCGATTTGCCCGAGGGCCACGACCAGGCGGCCAAGATCGAACCGAGGCCGGCGGCGCCGGGCGACGACGCGCTCGCCGCGCTGTGCCTGTGCCACACCCGCTGCAACGCCGGGAAAGTCGACCACACCGGCGACGTCGCCGAACGGATGCGGCGCAAGGCCGAAGCCGAGCTGTTCGCCAAGGCCCGCGGCAAGAAGCGCAAGGCGGCCTAGGTCAGCGGCCGCGGACCGGTTCGCAGGCCACGCCGTCGCCGTCGCCATCCATCGTCGGGCTGTAGCCGGGCTCGCCGATATTGAGCGGCGCCTTGCCCGCGGCGCGGACTTCGTTGCAGCCCGAATAGTGAACGGTGGCGGCCGCGGCGGCGGTCCCGGAATCGTCGGCTTCGGCGGTCCATTGGACGTCGGACGCGGCGGGTTGTTCCTCCGGCGAGGGCGGGATCGGCATGAACCCGGCCTTGGCGTGCGGCGGCGCTTTGGGCGCCGGAGCATGGAGCGCCGACCAGCCGTAGCCGCCGGCGAGGCCGAACAGCGCCGCGGCGGGAATCAGAAGCAGTTCCTTGCGCATGCCCGCACTGTGACACGCGGCGGGTTGCGGAAGAGTAAAGCCACTCGACCTCAGCGTTTGAGCAACAGGAAGAGAATGACGGTGAGAACGCCGGCGGCGAACGCGTAGACGGCGTATTTCTGGGTCTGGGTCAGTTGGTTGAGCATGGCGGTCCCCCTTGGTTGCACAGGCTAGCGGGTCGCGGCTTCGTGGCAATGGGCCGGACAGCCGCCGCGGCCCGGCTGCCGACAGCCGACGCGCGTTGATCGAAAAGGTTTGGTTACCAACGCCCGTTAAGATGGCCGCCATGAGCAGGCACTTCGAACCCAAGAAGCAAACCGTCGAGCTGCAGCCGGGCGCGCGGCCGTCGCGGATCCGGCGCGAGCCGCCGCCGGGCAAGCTCGCGAAATCGACCGTGATCCCCGACCGCGACGAGCGCGACCGGGCGGTGGTGGTCATCGGCGTGATCACCTTCGCGCTGGCGCTGTGCGTACTGGCGGTCGCGGTCGCGAGCTACATCGGGTGGAGCCCGAGCCAATATTCGGTGAAAGTCAGCGTCGCGCAATAAGGCCGGCGCGCCGGTTTCAGAAGGGCAGGCTGAAGGTCACCATCAGGCGGTTGCTGGGGTAGCCGTCGGGCGTCGCCGCCACGGTATCGACATGGGCGCGCGTCTGGACGCCGGGGATGACATTGGTCTCGGCACGGATCTGCTTGGGGTCATAGCGCTGCGGGAGTTTCGGGAGCCGGTACGGCTTTTGCCCGCCGCGCGAGCCACAGATGACGATGTCCGCTCCGCGCGACCGGTTGCAGTCGTCGGCCGCGGTGGCGGGCGCGGCAGGCGGCGCATCGCTCGTCAGGGCCGCGAGCTGGAGGAAGGCCAGCATCATCGAAGCGGCGTAGCAGAGTCACGCGAAGGCGCGAAGGCGCGAACGCTAGCTGGATCGGTTCGCTTTCGGGCGGCTGGACGGCGGCGCTTCGCGTCGCGCCGGCGGGAGATGCTGGCCTAGGCCGCCGCCCGTGCTATGCCGCTCTTCGCCTTCTGGGGGGAGCGGGGCCGATGCCATATCCACATGCGCGTTATTACGTCCTCGGGGTGATCGCGGTGATCATCGCCGGGTTCTGGCCGAGCTATCTCGCGGTCGCGACGACCGTCCCGTGGCAGTTCCACGCCCATGGCGTCGCCGCCAGCCTGTGGGTGCTGACGGTCGCCGCGCAAAGCTGGACCGCGCACGACAAGGCCAAGCTGCCGCTCCACCGCGCGGTCGGCAAGGCGAGCCTGTTCCTGTTCCCGTTCCTCATCGCCGGCCTCGCCGCGATCACCAACGTCCAGGCGCGGAACTGGGTCGCGGGCGAGGCGCTGCATTTGCTCTACGGCCCCGGCTTCCTGATCGGGACCCTGGTCGCGATGGCGGCCTATGTGACGGTCTATTACCGCGCGCTCAAATACCGGCGGAAGGTGTGGGTCCACGCCGGCTACATGCTGTCGACCCCGCTGATCCTGTTCGAATCGCCGTTCAGCCGGCTGCTCGGCCTCTATGTCCCGAGCTTCGCCGTCCGCGGCCCGGCCGACTTTCCCCGCGTCATGGCCTCGATCGAATGGTCGATGGCCCTCGAACTGGCGATCATCGCCGTCCTGTGGTGGCGTTTCCGCGAACGGGCGGCGCCGTTCCTGGTCACCGCCGGCTTCATCGCCGTCGAGATGCTGGCGATGGGCCTGGCCAGTCAAAGCGCGGCGTTGAAGCAGCTCGACACATTCCTCGGCCAGGTGCCGAGCGCGACCTTCGTCCTCACCGGCTTCGCCATCGGTGCGCTGACCAGCTGGGCCGGGTGGCAGGCAGGCAAACGCGGCACCGCGCCGGCGATCGGAGCGGCGGCGCAGGCGGCGTGAGGTGCGATCAGGCGGCGCGGGCGGCGTTTTTCGTCGATCCGTTCGGCAATTTGATCGAGCTGGCTGAGGTGTTGGCATATAGGCAGACTTTCCGGAGCGACGTTCGGTCTTCGGACATGCATCACGGGAATGATTGGGACTACGGCAAAAATTTTGTCGGCCAGGAAGTTACCCGCGCCTACGGTCCAGGTTGGCAACCAGTGTGGGTGAACGGACCAAAATTTGAAGGTCTGAGCAAAAATGCTCAAGCGAAGTTTCAAACTGAGCTTGCGCGACACGCTGATGGGCCTGGGCTGACTTGCCGCTTTTTAGAACGACATCGACGGCGTCGACGATCGCGCTCTTTCCAGAGTTGTTTCGACCAACGAGTATCGAAATCGGAGCGAACGCAATGAACGGACCGCCGCCGCCAAACCCCTTGAAGTTGCGAAAGCGGAAAGACGCTGCTTCGAGAGGGTGCGTCAATCAGTTACTCCGCCGCCACTCCGGCATGCTTGAACATGTCGTCTCCATCGTCCGACTTCGCTGAAGCTTCGCCAGATGAACCCTCGCCGTCATTGGCTGCCGCGCCTTTTGCCGTCTGCCGCCGGTCGAAATTCTCCCACACGCTGTTCCAGTCGCCGCGGGTCGCCGCCTTAGAATATTCGGTCGCGCGGGTTTCGAAGAAGTTGGCGTGCTCGACGCCGTTGAGGAGCGGGGCGAGCCAGGGGAGCGGGTGTTCGCGGACCTTGTAGATCGGCGGCAGATGCAGCTGCCCCAGGCGCCAGTCGGCGATGTAGCGGATGTACATCTTGATGTCGTCGGCGCTCATGCCTTCGATCGGCCCCTGTTCGAACGCGAGGTCGATGAACGCGTCCTCGAGATCGACCGTGTGGTAGCAAATCTCGCGGATGCTGCTCTTGACCGCGGGGGTGTAGCAATCGCGTTCCTGGGCGAAGGTGTGGAACAGCTTGATGATGCCTTCGCAATGGAGGCTCTCGTCGCGCACCGACCAGCTGACGATCTGGCCCATGCCCTTCATCTTGTTGAAGCGCGGGAAGTTCATCAGCATGGCGAAGCTGGCGAACA
>Ga0105248_10000623_pt1 | contig 40331 bp, 39 predicted proteins | sample KBSS34metaG_FD_81524 | JGI IMG/M metagenome (GOLD analysis project Ga0105248, IMG submission 81524) | Switchgrass rhizosphere microbial communities from Kellogg Biological Station, Michigan, USA - KBS S3-4 metaG | ecosystem: Host-associated > Plants > Roots > Rhizosphere > Soil | place...
ACCATGATGCTCGTGCTGTTCGGGCTCTCGACGCTGAAGCTGCGGTAACCAGATGATCAATCTGCGCGACAAACAGGCGCTGGTGCTGGGGCTCGGATTGAGCGGCCTGTCGATGGCTCGCTGGCTCACGCAAGAAGGTGCGTCCGTCCGTGTCGCGGATAGCCGCGCCGCCCCGCCATACCAGCCGCAACTCGCCCGCGAGTTGCCGCAGGCTCAGCTCGCTACCGGCAAATTCCGGGAGGAGAGCTTCCGGGGCGTAGACCTGATCGCGATCAGCCCAGGCGTTCCGGTGAGCGAACCGCTGGTGGCAGATACGGCGAAGCGCGGTATCCCGGTGGTCGGCGACATCGAGTTGTTCGCCCAGGCTCTGCCCAGGTTGGGAGACGTCAAGTTGATGGCGATCACGGGGTCGAACGGCAAGAGCACTGTGACCGAGATGACGGGTGCGATGTGCCGCGCGGCGGGACTCAGGACAGTCGTCGCCGGCAATATCGGACTACCAGTACTCGATGCGTTGATGCAGATAGAGAAGGAACTCGACGTTGGGGTGCGTCGCCCCGACGCTTTCGTGCTCGAGCTATCGAGCTTCCAACTGGAGACCACCAGCAGTCTCGAGCCTCACGTCGCCGCATGTCTGAACCTGAGCGAAGACCATCTCGATCGGTACAAGAGCATGGCCGACTATGCAAACGCCAAGGCGCGCATCTTCTTCGGTGATGGCGTGCAGGTGCTCAATCGTCAGGACGCGTGGACTCGTGGCATGGCATTGGATGGGCGCACGGTATTCACCTTCGGATTGGACGCCCCGCGCACCGAATTGGACTGGGGTCTGATCGAGAGCGATGGTGAAGCGTGGCTCGCGCAGGGTGACCAGAAGCTCATGGCGGCCTCGCATCTGCGTGTCACCGGACTGCATAACGCGGCCAATGCATTGGCTGCGCTTGCCCTTGCGCGCGCTGTGGACCTGCCGTACCAGCCGTTGTTGCGCGCGCTGGCTGAATTCGAAGGTCTTCCACATCGCGTGCAAAAGGTTGCGGAAGTCGAGGGCGTGAGCTTCTACGACGATTCCAAAGGCACCAATGTGGGAGCGACAGTTGCGGCACTCAACGGGATGCGGCGCAAAGTCGTGTTGATCGCGGGCGGCGACGGCAAGGGGCAGGACTTCTCACCTCTGAAGTCCGCAGTGGCCAACAGTTCCCGTGCGGTCGTGCTGATCGGGCGCGATCGCGAGGAGATCGCGCGGGTACTCGCTGGAAGTGGGGTTCCGCTGCTGCGCGCGGCCGATATGGAGGAGGCCGTGCAGACGAGCTTCGAGCAGGCGCGCGAGGGAGATGCGGTGCTGCTGTCTCCGGCCTGCGCGAGCTTCGACATGTTCCGCAACTACGAGCACCGCGCACAAGTATTCGTGGACGCGGTGAAGCGTCTGGCGGTGCGTACGTGAACCTATCCGTCCTCATTGCGCCCCCAACGGCTGTCGCACGCGATTACGATGCGACGCTGGTGTGGATCTGCGTGCTGCTGATCGGACTCGGCCTGGTAATGGTGTACTCCGCGTCCATCGCCATCGCCGAGGGAGGCCGGTTGGCAGGCCATCAGTCGACCTATTTTCTGGTTCGACACAGCGTCGCGCTTGCTGTCAGCGCACTGGCAGCGTCGTGCGTATTTCAGCTCCCTTTGCGCGTGTGGCAGCAAGCCGCTCCTTATCTGTTCCTGTTCGGTGCGGTACTTCTGGTTGTCGTTCTGGTTCCGGGCATCGGCCGTGAAGTCAATGGCAGCCGTCGCTGGCTCCCCATGTTGGTGATGAACCTGCAGCCGTCGGAACTCATGAAACTGTTCGCCGTCCTCTACGCAGCCGACTATACCGTGCGCAAGGCCGCATGGATGCACAGCATCAAAAGAGGCTTTCTGCCGATGTTCGCCGTGATGTTGTTCATCGGCGCGCTGTTACTCCGTGAACCGGATTTCGGCGCCTTTGCTGTCATCGCTGCGGTAGCGATGGGCATTCTGTTTCTCGGCGGCATGAATTGGAAGCTGTTTGTTGGATTGTTCGTGCTCCTGGTGGTCGGCTTCGTGGTCATCATCGTGACCTCACCTTACCGCATGCAGCGCATTCTGGGCTTCATGGATCCTTGGGCCGACCCGTTCGGAAAAGGTTACCAACTGTCGCACGCCTTGATCGCCTTCGGACGAGGCGAGTGGCTTGGCGTCGGACTGGGCGCAAGTGTGGAAAAGCTGTTCTACCTGCCGGAGGCACACACCGATTTTCTGCTCGCTGTCATCGGCGAGGAACTAGGTTTCTTCGGCGTCACCGCGGTGGTGCTGTTGTTTGCCTGGCTGGTGCTGCGGGCGTTCTCCATCGGCGCGCAAGCCGCACGACTCGAGCGCTACTTCAACGCGCTGTCCGCCCAAGGCATCGGTATTTGGTTGGGTGTGCAGGCCACGATCAATATGGGTGTGAATATGGGACTGCTCCCCACCAAAGGGTTGACGCTGCCGTTTCTTAGCTTCGGTGGCAGCGGCCTGCTGGCCAATTGCTGCGCGCTGGCGCTGCTCTTGAGGATTGATTTCGAGAATCGGCAGTTGATGAAAGGGCGAGCGGTTTAGTTGATGTGACGAGTGACAAGTGACGAGTGACAAGCACAATCAAGAAAGTCGTAGTGACGCTCCGGACGTGAGTGCGTCACTTGTCACTTGTTACTTGTCACGATCCACATGAGAACGATTCTGGTAATGGCTGGTGGGACCGGCGGACACGTCTTTCCAGCCCTGGCAGTGGCAGCGGAAATGGCAACGGCTGGATGGAAAGTAGTGTGGCTCGGCGCGAAGAACGGGATGGAGGCGACACTGGTTCCAAAACACGGCTACACGATGGAGTGGATTCGCTTCTCCGGTCTGCGAGGGAAGGGCATCGTGCGCACAGTGCTGCTGCCGTTGAACCTGCTGGTTGCGTTCTGGCAGAGCGCTCGCGTGATCTTCCGCGTGCGTCCTGACGTAGTGCTGGGGATGGGTGGGTACGTATCTTTCCCTGGCGGGATGATGGCAGCTTTCTTGAATCGGCCACTGGTCGTGCATGAGCAGAACTCGATCGCCGGACTCGCCAATCGCGCTCTGGCGCAGGTGGCTGAACAGCGACTCACTGGATTTCCCGGAGTGCTCAAACGATCTCAATGGTGCGGGAATCCCGTGCGGCCGGAGATTGCGGCGCTTGCTCCGCCGCAGGAGCGTTTCCGCGGGCGCATCGGGGTTTTGCACGTGCTGGTACTTGGCGGCAGCTTGGGAGCGCAAGCGCTAAACGAAACGGTGCCCCAGTCCTTGGCGCTGCTTCCGGGTGATCAACGGCCGCGTGTGATCCATCAGGCAGGTGTGAAACATCTCGAGCAATTGCGCGACAACTATAAGAACGCTGGAGTACAGGCCGAGACGGTCGCGTTCGTCGACGAAATGGCAGCGGCATACGCCAAGGCGGACCTTGTGATCTGCCGCTCTGGAGCTCTGACTGTTGCGGAGCTGGCGGCCGCGGGCATCGGCAGCGTATTGGTTCCGTTTCCCTTTGCCGTGGACGACCACCAGACACACAACGCCCGCTTTCTTTGCGAGGCGGGCGCAGCAGTACTGGTACAGCAGCGCGAACTTTCATCGCGCAAGCTGGCCGACATGCTGCTGAGCTTCACTCGCGAAAAGTTGCTCGATATGGCGACTCGAGCGCGCGCCCTGGCGAAGCCGGACGCCGCGGCTACGGTCGCCAGAATTTGCATCAGGGCCGCAGGTTAGCGCACCGCAGGGAGAGTGCACCATGAAACCAAAGGAAGCGAAGCAAGCCAGGCGCGCCGGTGCGTTGCTCCGGTTGCGAGTTCGGTCGCCGGGCCCGGACGTGCCCGCGCCGCGTGTGGAGCGGGCTCAGGACCTGGGCGACCGCCGGCTACAGTTTCTGCTCGGCGTAACACCGCCGGTACGGTGATCGGATCGACTGAATGAAGCACAAGGTCAAGCGCGTCCACTTTGTCGGCATTGGCGGCTCCGGTATGAGCGGGATCGCCGAGGTGTTGCTCAACCTGGGTTATCAGGTGAGCGGCTCCGATTTGTCCGAGAACGCCGCGACCGAACGCTTGAAGGGGCTAGGCGCGCGCATCTTCCGCGGACACGACGCGACGCAGGTGCATGGAGCAGACGCGGTGGTCGTATCGACGGCAGTGAAGTCCGACAACCCGGAGGTGGGCGCTGCACGCGCCAAACGTATTCCAGTGGTGCCGCGCGCACTCATGCTGGCTGAGTTGATGCGGTTGCGCCAAGGTATTGCCGTGGCCGGGACGCACGGCAAGACCACCACCACCAGTCTGGTTGCAAGTGTGCTGGCCGAGGCCGGAATGGATCCGACCTTCGTAATCGGCGGGCGGCTCGAGGCGGCTGGCTCGCACGCCAAGCTGGGTACGGGAGAATTCATCGTGGTGGAGGCCGACGAGTCGGACGCTTCCTTCCTCAATCTCCAACCGGTCCTGGCTGTTGTAACCAACATCGATGCAGACCATATGGAGACATATGGCCACGATTTCGGGAGGTTGCGTCAGGCGTTCCTCGATTTTCTTCAGCGTCTGCCGTTCTACGGCATGGCCGTGCTGTGCGTCGACGACGCCAACGTGCGCGCGATCATGCCTCTGGTAACTAAACCGATCACGACTTACGGTCTGTCGGAGCAGGCGCAGATCCGCGCCACCGGCATCAAGCACGAGGGTGGGCGTATGCGCTTCACCGCGGAGGTTCGTGCGAATGGGGCGGCAGGTAAATCCTTCGAGCTAGTGCTGAACTTACCGGGCTTGCACAACGTGCAGAACGCGCTCGCCGCTGTAGCAGTGGGTCTCGAAGTGGGCGTCTCGGAGGATGCCATCGCCCGCGCACTGGCCGGCTTCAGGGGTGTCGGTCGGCGCTTTCAACGCTATGGTGAAGTCGGGTTGCCCGGCGGTGGCGCGTTCACTTTGATCGACGATTACGGCCATCATCCGGCCGAAATGGAAGCCACGCTGGGTGCGGTCCGCGGCGCATTCCCTGGCCGGCGAGTACTGCTGGCGTTTCAGCCTCATCGCTACACGCGTACACGCGACTGCTTCGAGGACTTCGTCCGGGTGCTGTCGACCGTGGACGCATTGCTGCTTGCCGAAGTCTACCCAGCCGGCGAGCCACCCATCGTGGCGGCGGACGGGCGTGCACTGGCTCGCGCCGTGCGCGTGGCCGGCAAAGTAGAGCCGGTATTCGTCGAGCAGGTAGCGGACATGCCGGCTGCTGTATTCGATGCTGCGCGTGACCAGGATGTGGTCGTGCTGATGGGGGCAGGATCGATAGGAACCCTACCGGCTCAACTCGTGGGCACCAACAAGCAGGCTGCGGCGCATGGGAATGGCTGAACCACGCGCCGCAACGAACCTTCCCTGGGCAGGTCAGTTCCGGCTCAACGAACCCATGCGCAAGCACACGAGCTGGCGCGTTGGAGGATCTGCTGCGCGCGCCTATTTCCCGAGCAGTCTGCAGGATCTTGCTGCTTTTTTGCGCTCGATCCCTTTAGCCGAACCGGTGTTCGTAGTCGGACTGGGCAGCAATCTACTCGTGCGAGATGGCGGCGTGCGGGGCACGGTGATATTCACCCACGGCGCGCTGAAGCAGATGCATATGGTCAAGTCAGCTGATGACGCCGTCTTGGTTTACGCCGAGGCCGGCGTGGCGAGTCCGAAGGTGGCACGGTTTGCGGCCACCAATGCCTTGCGCGGTGCCGAATTCTTCGCGGGAATCCCGGGTACCGTCGGAGGGGCGCTAGCGATGAACGCAGGCTGTTACGGCTCTGAGGCGTGGGACGTAGTGAAGCTCGTTCTCACCATTGGTCGCCACGGGCAGGTGAATCGCCGCGATCCACGAGAGTACGAGATCGGGTATCGGCACGTGGCCCTGCGCCCGGAGCGCGGGACAGGAACGCATGCAGACGACGAGTATTTCGTCGCTGCGTGGTTTCGCTTCGCCACTGGCGATGCCAAGTTGGCCCGCAGCACCATCACGGAACTGCTGCAGCGGCGCATCGCGACACAGCCTTTGCAGCAACCCAATGCGGGATCGGTCTTCCGAAATCCACCAGACGATTTTGCCGCCCGTCTGATCGAGTTCTGCGGATTGAAAGGCTTCGTCATCGGCGGCGCCATGATCTCGAGCAAGCATGCGAACTTCATCATCAACACCGGAACGGCGACGGCAGCGGATATCGAGGCGTTGATCGAGCACACCCAGCAAACGGTGCTTAGGCGATGCGGTGTAGCACTGGAACGCGAAGTTCGGATCATCGGCGAGAAGGCATGATGAAGATGTCTTACGGTCAAGTTTCACCGAACACCTCTGCGTTGGACGGGCGTGACTACTTCCTTCGGATGGTCAAGGTCAGTGGCGGTACGTATGGATGCTAGAGAGTTCGGCAAGGTCGCAGTGTTGCTGGGTGGGAAATCTGCGGAGCGAGAGATCTCCCTGATGTCCGGCAAGAATGTACTCGAGGGCTTGCGCCAAGCGGGTGTCGACGCGCATGCGTTCGACCCGGCCGAACGTGACCTGTTCGATTTGAAACGCGACGGATACGCACGAGCGTTCATCGCGCTCCATGGCCGTTTTGGCGAAGACGGCACGGTGCAAGGCGCCTTGGAACTTCTCGGGATTCCGTATACAGGCAGCGGAGTAATGGCATCTGCCTTGTGCATGGACAAGGTCAGGACAAAGCTTGTGTGGTTGGCTTGTGGACTGCCTACTCCGCGCTTCGAGGTGATCACCGAGCATAGCAATTTGAGTGCTGTGGCCAAGAAGCTGGGCCTGCCTCTCATCGTCAAGCCGGCGCACGAAGGTTCCACTCTGGGTTTGACGAAAGTATTGGCCGCCGCAGATTTGAAAACCGCGTACGAGCACGCGGCTCGGTACGACCGGCTGGTACTCGCCGAGGAGTTCGTAGCGGGAGAGGAACTAACCGCTGCATTTCTTAGCGACGAAGCGCTTCCATTGATCCGCATCGAAGCACCTCAAGGCAACTACGATTATCAGAACAAGTACTTCACTGACAACACCAAGTACATCTGTCCGTGTGGGTTGCCCGCAGCGGAGGAGCGCCAGATTCAGAAGGTCGTGATGAGATCGGCAGAGGCCCTGGGCTGCAGCGGCTGGGGCCGTGCTGACCTGATCCGTCGCACAGACGGTTCAATCTCCTTACTGGAAATCAACACCTCACCGGGCATGACAGGCCACAGCCTCGTGCCGATGGCGGCGAAGGTAGCGGGGCTCGACTTTCAACAGTTGGTGCTGCGTATTCTGGAGATGGCGCATGTGGGATAACCACCGCCTGCTCAATCGCGTGGCAAATGTGCTCTACGCGGTCGGCGTCGTGTGCGTGCTCTACGCAGTGCTGATGATGGTGATCAGATTACCGATCTTTCCGCTCCGGCACGTCAGCGTGAGCGGGCAGATCTCCCACACGACGCGCGAGCAGGTGGATTCCATCATGCGAGAGCAAGTGCGCGGAAATTTCTTCACTCTGGATCTGGAGCGCACACGCCTCGCCTTCGAGAAGCTCCCGTGGGTGCGGCAGGCCAATCTGCGTCGCGCGTGGCCAGACCGGCTGGAGGTATTGGTCGAGGAGCACGTCGCGGTGGCACGTTGGCGTGACATCGGTCTTGTCAACAGCTACGGCGAGGTATTCGCAGCCGCAAGCAACGCGCGTCTGCCGGTATTCGCCGGACCGGATGGCGCCGCCGCCGAAATGGTCGAGCACTACCGCGGGTTCCGCGAGTTGCTCCTTACGGTGGGACGCGAACCATTGGAACTGCGTCTATCGGATCGTCGCGCGTGGGCATTGCGCTCGAGCGACGGTTATTTCCTTGAACTTGGCCGCCAAGACATGAGCGCACGCCTCGCGCGTTTCGTGGCCGGCTACGAAAAAGCGGTAGCACAACTGCGACCGGGAATTTATCGCATCGATCTGCGCTATCCGAATGGCTTCGCGGTGCGGCTGCCGGGCTTGCGATGGACTGCTGCCGCGACATCGCAACAGCGACGGGATGCGCCGATTGACCGAGCGTCCGATGACCGACGAACGCAAGCATGAACAAACCTAGAGACACCAAGAGCTTGATCGTCGGACTGGACATCGGCACGTCCAAGATCGTGGCCATGGTCGCCGAGATCAGGCCAGAAGGTGGATTCGACGTAATCGGTTACGGCAGCCACCCTTCGCGCGGTCTGAAAAAGGGTGTGGTCGTCAACATCGAATCCACCGTGCATGCGATCCAACGTGCTCTGGAGGAAGCCGAATTGATGGCTGACTGCAAGATCCGGGAGGTTTACACGGGAATCGCCGGCAGCCACATCCGCAGCTTCAACTCTCACGGCATGGTCGCGATCAAAGATCGGGAAGTGACGCAGATCGATGTGGACCGCGTCATCGATACCGCCAAGGCGGTCAACATCCCCACCGATCAGCAAATCCTGCACATCCTCAATCAGGAATTCATTATCGATGGGCAGGAGGACGTGCGTGAGCCGCTCGGGATGAGCGGAGTACGCCTCGAAGTCAAAGTGCACATCGTCACCGGCGCTGTGTCTGCGGCCCAGAACATCATGAAATGCGTGCGCCGTTGCGGCCTGGAGGTGCAAGACCTGGTCCTCCAGCCGCTGGCATCCGCGATGGCGGTACTGTCGGATGACGAAGAGGAATTGGGGGTGTGCCTCGCGGACATCGGAGGAGGCACTACCGATATCGCGGTATTTACGGAAGGTGCGATCCGCCACACCGCAGTGATCCCGATTGCGGGCGACCAGATCACCAATGACATCGCGATGGCGCTGCGCACGCCAACCAAAGACGCTGAGGAGATCAAGCAAAAGTATGGCTGTGCTTTGCGCGAACTGGCCGATGCCAGTGAGATGGTGCAGGTCCCCGGCGTAGGCGATCGCGGCCCGCGTCAGATGTCACGACAGACTTTGGCGGAAGTGATCGAGCCGCGCGTGGAGGAACTGTATTCGCTGATCCAGGCTGAGTTGCGCCGATCCGGCTTCGAAGAATTGCTTTCCTCCGGCGTCGTGCTTACCGGTGGCAGCAGCATGATGCAGGGCATGGTCGAGTTGGGCGAGGAGATCTTTCACATGCCTGTCCGGGTAGGTACCCCCAACTACTCGGGCGGCCTTGCGGAGGTGGTGCGCAATCCGCGTTACTCGACAGCCGTGGGTCTGCTGCTGTCTGGGCTTGGCCATCATCAACGACAGCAGATCGTGCGTATGCAGGGCGCATCGTTTAAACAAGTGTTCGACCGCATGAAGGCTTGGGTCCAGGGAAATTTTTGAGTGTTGCAGGAATGGCAGGATCCGGAGTGGAGACTTAAGTTCGTGAATCTGACTAACAGGAGGTAGATATGTTTGAACTCGTAGATGCACAACTGCAGGACGCGGTGATCAAGGTGGTGGGAGTAGGGGGCTGCGGTGGCAACGCCGTGGATCACATGATCGATGCTGGCGTGCAGGGGGTGGAGTTCATCTGCGCCAATACCGACGCTCAGGCGCTCAAGCGCAACAAGGCCGGCATTCAGCTACAGCTCGGTTCGAGCGTAACGAAAGGGCTGGGCGCTGGTGCCAATCCCGAGATCGGAAGGCAGGCAGCCATGGAGGACCGCGAGCGCATCGTCGAGTTGATCGAAGGCGCGGACATGCTGTTTCTGACCGCGGGCATGGGCGGTGGCACTGGGACCGGCGCGGCACCGATCGTAGCCGAAGTGGCGCGCGAGCTCGGTATTCTCACCGTTGCCGTAGTCACCAAACCCTTCTCTTTCGAGGGTAAGCGTCAGCGCGTCGCTCACGAGGGACTCGAAGCACTTTCCCAGCACGTCGATTCCCTCATCGTGATTCCGAACGAGAAACTTATGCAAGTCCTGGGCGACGACGTCAGCATGCTGGACGCATTCAAGGCGGCTAACAGCGTGCTGCACGGCGCGGTCGCCGGTATCGCCGAAGTCATCAACTGCCCGGGCCTGGTCAACGTGGACTTCGCCGATGTACGCACGGTGATGTCGGAGATGGGCATGGCCATGATGGGATCCGCTTCGGCTTCCGGTCCGCACCGGAGCACGCAAGCCGCGGAACAAGCGGTTGCAAGCCCATTGCTCGAGGATGTGAATCTGGCTGGCGCGCGGGGCGTCCTGGTAAACATTACCGCGAGCTCTGGCCTAAAGATGAAGGAGGTGCATGACGTTATGAACACCATCAAGGCGTTCACGGCGGAAGACGCGACTGTGATCGTGGGCACGGTCATCGACGAAGCAATAGGCGACATGCTGCGCGTCACCATGGTTGCAACGGGTCTAGGATCTCCGGTCAACCGGGCGCAGAACAAGCCGTTGACGGTCGTCAAGACTGGAACCGATTCGAGCCCTGTCGAAGTGATTGACTACGGCCAATTGGACACGCCTGCGGTGATACGCCGGCGCAGTCGCGAGACAACCATTGAAGCCATGCGACAGTCGGGCGTGGATATGCTCGACATCCCTGCATTTCTGCGTAAACAGGCGGATTGAGCCGAGGTTTGACCATTACAGGTGAAACGGCCTTGGGCTTGCACTCGGGCTGTTGCGGTACAACAATGGAGCATGGAGAAAGGCTCTGCAAGCCTCTTGATGCTCAGGACAATCATGAAGTTAAAATCGCCTGCGGAATCGCTTATGCTAAGACAGCGCACGTTGAAGAACGTCGTACGAGCTACCGGAGTCGGACTGCATACCGGCCACAAGGTCTATCTGACCCTGCGGCCGGCTGCGCCGGATACCGGTATCGTGTTTTGCCGCACCGATCTGCCGCAGTCGGTCGAAATTAATGCGCGAGCGACGTCGGTAGGCGACACTCGTCTTTCTTCCTGTCTTGAGCGAGACGGCGTGAAGGTTGCGACCGTCGAACACATCATGTCGGCCTTCGCCGGCCTAGGCATCGACAACGCCTACGTCGACTTGACTGCGGGCGAGGTGCCGATCATGGATGGGAGTTCGGGTCCGTTCATCTTTCTGATTCAGTCCGCGGGGATCGAGGAACAAAACGCGGCGAAGAAATTCATCCGCGTACTAGAAACCGTAGAGGTCAAAGACGGCGATAAGTGGGCTCGCTTCGAGCGCTACGAAGGTTTTCGTGTGGATTTCAGCATTGCCTTCAATCATCCACTGTTCCAAAAGACCAGCCAGCGCGTGACGATCGACTTCTCTTCGACTTCTTACGTGAAGGAAATTGCACGCGCGCGGACCTTCGGCTTCATGCAGGATGTGGAGAACATGCGGGCGCAAGGGCTCGGTCTTGGCGGGAGCCTCGACAACGCCGTTGTCATGGACGACTACCGGGTGCTCAACTCAGATGGACTTCGCTACGAGGACGAGTTCGTCAAGCACAAGGTACTCGATGCCATCGGTGATTTGTACCTTCTCGGCCACCCGGTATTGGGCGCCTTCAGCGCGCACAAGTCGGGCCATGCACTGAACAATAAGCTGTCACGGCAGCTCCTGAACTCTCCTGCTGCGTGGGAGTACGCCACATTCGAACGGCAGGAAGAAGCGCCCGCTTTCATTGGGCTGCAGGCCCAATACGCCTGACGCAACCCAGACGGCTGAGTGCAACGACTCCGATTGTTGGATGGAGTCGCTGGGGCACCAATGAGCGACTCGTATGACATCGGTGTCGAGCGGGAAAGCCGCCTGCCAGATCGATATCGGGTGTTGTTCGCGGCCTTCGCATGACCGCAATCGCTCTACGGGTGGTGGGTTTCCTGGTCCTTATCGTCATCGGGGCGTGCGTCGCGCTGGCATTGTTTACTCGTGATCGACGCTGGCTGCGTTTCGGCTGGCAAGTGTTCAAGTACGCGCTCTTCGTGGTCCTCATTGTGGTGGCCTTCCTGGTTTTGGAGCGTTTGATTCTGGCCATTTGACGCACCAGCTTGACCCTTAATCAATTTTGAGATTGCAGCGCGTAGGGGGCTGCTGTCCGAGAGTGAGGCCGCCAAACGTTGCAGATCGCTCATCCCCGTCGCTCCTATGCGACGGATTTGCTGTTTTTTGACCTTGCTGTTCTGCACAACTTGCACTTCAATTCTGATTGAAGTAACCTCCGGCCAATCCTGTCGAATGAGGGCCAGTAGACGGGGGATCGATTGTCTCAGCCTGGCTGCTACCGCGCCGTTATCCGCGAGTAAGACCAGGGTTCCTTGTGTCTCAATCCCCACCCTGCTACGGCAGGTAACTTCCCCCGGGGCCGCCTTGAGATAAGTCCGTTGCAACGCCGCGATGCGCTTTACGCGCATGTTAATTGCTTCGAAGTCGTTCAAGGAATTCAACAAAACGCCGATAGTTCGGCTATGCACCATCTGAGCCGCACTCTTCGGAAGGGGAAACGATGGATATCATTCTAGTTTCCAATGGGTTGTCGAAGGCACGCTCGTTCACCATCAGCATTCCGCAAGTCGCGATGATGGGCCTCGCACTGTTGCTCGTTGTTATCTCGCTGTCGGTGCTGCTCCATTATTTTTCGCTACGCTACGCGGTCGCTAACGACAGCCCGTACCTTCGCTCCCTCCTAGTTAGCTTGCAAGCGCAAGAGAACGAACGCGCTCAATCGTATTTGCGGGAGAGCCTCAACACCATGGCTTCCAAGCTTGGCGAACTGCAGGCGCGTCTCGTGCGGTTGGACGCATTGGGAGATCGCCTGTCCAAGATCGCCGGCATGAAGCCACAGGAGTTCATGTTCGACCGCCTCCCAGCGCGCGGTGGACCCGAGTCCACTACCCCTGCAAAAGGGCTGTCCATGGGCGACCTGGGTATCGAACTCGAACGCTTGTCGAAAAACCTCGAAGATCGTACCGACAAATTGCGGTTTCTGGAATCCACGCTCACAGAGGAGCACGCCAAGCGGCAGTTGATTCCCACGCAAGCGCCCGTCGATGGAGGATACTATTCCTCGACCTATGGTTGGCGCATTGATCCTTTCACTGGCCTCAATGCGTTCCACGAAGGTGTGGACTTCATGGCCGAAGAAGGCACCGACATACAGGCAGCAGCGGGCGGCGTGGTCGTGTTTGCGGCCTTCCATCCGCAGTATGGTAATATGATTGAGATCGATCACGGTAACGACCTCGTCAGCCGCTACGCCCATTGTTCAAAGTTGCTCGTGAAAGTGGGAGACGTAGTTTTGCGGGGGAGCAAGATCGCCGCAGTCGGCAATACAGGGCGGTCCACCGGAACCCACCTGCACTTCGAGGTGCGCCTGAGGGGTGTTGCCCAAAACCCGGCGCGCTTCCTGCGAATGCCCGGCTGATCCAAAGCATTACTGACGCAGAAGGGGTGAGGGGCCAGGACGGCCCCTCACCCCTTCTGCTTTTTGAGGGACGCAGTCGCCTCTGGCGACTCTGCACCTGATAATAATGCGGCCCGACCCCAATAGTCGTGGCACTGCTTTTTGGACGATAGATGATTTCCACCTTGCTCAGAAAGATCTTCGGCAGCCGCAACGACCGACTATTGAAGCGCTACACGCAAACGGTGCGCGCGATCAATTCCCTGGAACCGGAGATCGAGAAGCTATCGGACGAGGATCTGCGCGCCAAGACCGAACAATTCAAACAACGCTTTGCCAAAGGCGAGACGCTCGACCAACTGCTACCCGAGGCCTTTGCGGTGGTGCGCGAAGCCGGGAAGCGGGCGCTCAACATGCGCCATTTCGACATGCAGCTCGTTGGTGGAATGGTTTTGCACTATGGGAAGATTGCCGAGATGCGTACAGGGGAAGGCAAGACGCTCGTGGCGACCTTGCCCGCGTATCTAAACGCGCTTGCCGGCCAGGGTGTGCATGTGGTTACTGTGAACGACTACCTTGCCAGTCGCGACGCGGCATGGATGGGCAAGCTGTACGGCTTCCTTGGCCTGAGCGTCGGCGTCAACCTATCGCAAATGGACCACGCCTCCAAACAGCTGGCCTATGCGGCAGACATCACTTACGGCACGAACAACGAATTCGGTTTCGACTACCTACGCGACAACATGGTTTACCGGGCGAGCGAGCGGGTACAGCGCAGGCTCAATTTCGGTATCGTCGATGAAGTCGATTCGATCCTGATCGACGAGGCGCGTACGCCTCTTATCATCTCGGGGCAGGCCGAGGACGTCACTGAGCTCTACTACAAGATCAATGATCTTGTCCCCAAGCTCGTACGCCAAGAGAAGGAAGACGGTCCCGGCGACTACAGCGTCGACGAGAAAGCGCACCAAGTGCTTCTGACCGAGGCTGGGCACGAGCATGCGGAGGAATTGCTGACGCGCGCGGGGCTGCTGCCCGAGGGTAGTAGTTTGTACGATGCAGCCAACATCACGCTAATGCACCATGCATACGCGGCGTTGCGGGCGCATTCTTTGTATCACCGCGATACGCACTACGTCGTGCAAGACGACGAAGTGATCATCGTCGACGAATTCACTGGGCGGCTGATGCCTGGAAGGCGTTGGTCGGACGGTTTGCATCAGGCCGTGGAGGCGAAAGAGGGCGTGCGCATCCAGAAGGAGAACCAGACGCTCGCCACCATCACGTTCCAAAACTACTTCCGGATGTACGTAAAACTATCCGGGATGACCGGGACGGCCGACACCGAAGCCTACGAATTCCAGCAGATCTACAACCTGGAGACCGTGGTTATTCCGACGCACATGCCCATGGTGCGCGAAGATCGCATGGATCAAGTGTTCAAGACCAAGCGTGAGAAAGTGCAAGCAGTCATCAACGACATCAAGGATTGCTACGAGCGCGGTCAACCGGTACTGGTAGGTACCACCTCTATCGAGAACTCTGAAGAATTGGCGGGCTTTCTGGCCAAGGAGAAGCTGCCACACCAGGTGCTCAATGCCAAACAGCACGCCCGCGAGGCGGAGATTGTGATCCAGGCGGGTCGTCCAAAGATGGTCACGATTGCAACCAATATGGCTGGCCGCGGCACTGACATCGTATTGGGGGGCAATCCGGAACCTGAAATCAATCGGGTCAGTGCTGACGAAACGTTAAGCGCAGAGGACCGAGCTCGGCGCGTGGCGGACCTGCGCGAGCGCTGGCAGGAGTTGCACAATCAAGTGGTGAGCGCCGGCGGCTTGCACATCGTGGGTACCGAGCGTCACGAATCGAGGCGCGTAGACAATCAACTGCGCGGTCGTTCCGGTCGCCAAGGTGACCCTGGCTCCAGCCGCTTCTACCTGTCGCTCGAGGATCCGCTGCTGCGAATCTTCGCGTCGGATCGGGTTGCTTCGATCATGGACCGCCTCAAGATGCCGGAGGGCGAGGCTATCGAGCACCCCTGGGTCACACGCGCGATCGAGAATGCGCAGCGCAAGGTCGAGGCACGCAACTTCGACATTCGAAAACAGTTGCTCGAGTACGACGATGTTGCTAACGATCAGCGTCGGGTCATTTATCAGCAGCGCAACGAACTGCTGGAAAGCGACGACATCTCGCAGACAATTTACTCGATGCGCGAAGGCACGATTACGGACCTGATTGCGCAGTACGTGCCGCCAGGGACTGTTGAAGAGCAGTGGGACATTCCGAGTCTGGAGAAAGCGCTTGCGGCTGAGTTGACGCTGCAGGTACCGGCCCAGCAATGGATGAAGGAAGAGGAGAGCCTGGACGAGGACGGGCTACGCAGCCGCATCGTCGAGATGGCTCATAGCCGCTACGACGAAAAGCTCCAACAGGTTGGCGCCGAAGGGCTGCATCAGTTCGAGCGTGCAGTCATGCTGCAGACTATGGACAACTATTGGAGGGAGCATTTGGCCGCGCTGGATCATCTGCGCCAGGGCATTCATCTGCGTGGGTACGCTCAGAAAAATCCAAAGCAAGAGTACAAGCGCGAAGCCTTCGACCTGTTTTCTATGATGCTCGACTCGGTACGCAATGAAGTGACGCGCATCCTCATGACGGTTCAAATTCGTGCCCAGGAGGATGCTGAGGTTGGTGGAGATGACAGCCCCGTCCGCGAGGCGGTCGGGAGAGGCAGCGGCCCTGGGAGTGCGACTGGACCCAGTCCCGCACCGGTCAACCTCGTGAACGTCCGATACCAGCATGCCGAGTACGAAGAGGCACTGGCGGAAGCCAACAGCGAGGACGAGGAAGCACGCAAGGCGCAGCCGTTTGTGCGACGAGGGGAGAAGGTGGGGCGTAATGATCCTTGCCCATGCGGTTCAGGCAAGAAGTACAAGCAGTGTCACGGACGGCTAGCCTGACCGAGGCTGACCCACTCCGCACACTGGTAGCGTTCGCCGCACTTCTCACACTTCATTCAAGTCTCGACCGCCGTGCCTGTCAATCTCGCCGCCCCTGCCGCTGAGCAACTCAGTTCTGTCAACGGCGTTCAGCTTGGCACCTTCGCAGCCGGCATACGTAAGGCCAATCGCAAGGATCTCTTGTTGATCGCTTTGGCGGAGGGCACACGGGTTGCAGGCGTGTTCACGCGCAATCGCTTTTGTGCCGCGCCTGTCGCCGTTGCCAAAGATCATCTGCATTCTGGTGTTTCGGTGCGGGCGCTCGTGGTAAACACCGGCAACGCCAATGCCGGTACTGGCGAACGCGGTCTTGCGCATGCCCGTGCGACCTGCACTGAGGCTGCGCGTCTACTGGGTCTGCGTGCTGATCAGATGTTGCCCTTTTCCACTGGCGTGATCATGGAACCGCTACCTTTGGAACGCATTGTGGCGGGCCTGCCGGGTTGTATCGCGGATCTCGATGGAGACAATTGGTTGCAAGCCGCTAGAGCCATCATGACCACCGACACGGTTCCCAAGGCTGCGTCCACTCGCATGCGCATCGGCGACGTTGACGTCACTGTTACTGGGATCGCGAAGGGCGCTGGCATGATCCGTCCCGACATGGCTACGATGCTGTGCTTCGTAGCGACCGATGCGCTGGTCAGCCAGACGCTGCTGCAAAAAGCCTTGGAGCATGCTGCCGATCTTTCTTTCAACTCGATCACTGTCGATGGCGACACATCCACCAACGATGCCTTCATTCTCATGGCCACTGGCAAGGCAGGAGGGAGGGAAATCGTATCGGAGAACAGTCCCGAGTACATCGGTCTGCGCAGCGCGATTACTGGTGTAGCAAAGCAGCTGGCGCAGTCCATTATTCGAGACGCAGAGGGCGCCACAAAATTCATCACACTGCGCATCGAACAGGGACGGACGCTGCAGGAGTGCCGCAAAGTAGCCTACGCCGTAGCCCATTCTCCGTTGGTGAAGACGGCGTTCTTTGCATCGGATCCCAATCTCGGTCGCATACTCGCAGCAATCGGCTATGCTGGAGTGGATGACTTGGATGTGTCAAAAGTGGATCTTTATCTCGATGACGTGTGCGTGGCGCGTGGCGGCGCGCGGGATCCCGCCTATCGAGAGGAAGACGGTCAGCAGGTAATGAAACGCAGTGAGATCACGGTGCGCGTGATTCTAAATCGTGGAGACGAGTCGGTGACTGTCTGGACCTGCGATCTGTCGCACGAATACGTCACTATCAACGCCGAGTATCGAACTTGAATCCTGCTAAGAATGCGCTGCACGTCTGCATTCGCGAGGCGGGGTGAACAAGATGGATGATCTGAGCAAGTTCCTGCAACGAGCTGAAGGGCTCCTCGACCGCCTCGAGCGGCTGCTGCCGCCTGCATCACGCCAGCCAGATTTTGCTACCACGCTCGCGTTCCGGTGGCGGTCACGCAACGGGCGTGGAACGTTCCTTTCGGTCCGACATCCGCATCGAATTACGCTGGAAGACCTGCAAGGTGTGGACCGCCAACGTAACTTGGTGGATCAGAACACGCAACAGTTCGTAGGTGGATTGCCCGCGAACAATGTACTGTTGACCGGTGCGCGTGGCACCGGTAAGTCTTCACTGGTGAAGGCCGTCCTCAATCGCTATGCGGCGGCGGGATTGCGGCTGATCGAACTCGACAAGAACGATCTGCTCGATCTTCCAGACATCGTGGAAATTCTGGTTGATCAGCCGTATAAGTTCATTTTGTTTTGCGATGACCTGTCCTTCAACTCGGACGAGCCCGGTTACAAGTCCTTGAAGGCCGTGCTCGACGGATCAGTCGCCGCCACGCCCGACAATGTGCTTATTTATGCCACTTCGAACCGCCGCCACCTCATGCCCGAATATATGCAGGAGAACCTCGAGACCAAGTACGTGGGCGACGAGGTGCATCCCGGCGAGAGCGTCGAGGAGAAGATCTCGTTGTCCGAGCGCTTCGGGCTGTGGGTTTCTTTTTACTCGTTCAATCAGGACGAATACCTTGCAATCGTGTACTACTGGCTCTCCTATCTGGGCGTTCCCGCGCTTGGTATAGGTGGTGGCGGAACCGACCGCGAAGAGGTCCGAAGGGAGGCCCTGCAGTGGGCATTGCTGCGCGGGTCGCGCAGCGGACGTGTCGCCTGGCATTTCGCACGAGATTGGGCTGGACGCCACGGCGTTCATGCCGCGCCTGCGGGATCCTCTCCCACCGCCTCGCCTCCCGGTGAACGCTGAATCAGTTGCTGCGCCAACACTCGTGGAGGTGGCTGCGGCGGTAATCCTGCGGTCCGACGGACACTTCCTCCTTGCCCAGCGGCCTGCTGGCAAGGTATATGCGGGCTATTGGGAATTCCCAGGCGGCAAGGCTGAAAGGGGAGAGCCTCTCTCTCAGACTCTAGCTCGAGAATTGCACGAGGAGTTGGGCATCGAGGTTACGCGTGCATATCCTTGGATCGTTCAGCGCTATGTATACCCTCATGCGCACGTTCAACTGCATTTCTTCCGCGTAGTTGGTTGGAACGCAGAACCGCATCCCCGCGAACAGCAAAGACTCGTTTGGGCCAAACTTGGGGAGGTCAGCGTCGCTCCGATGCTACCGGCGAATGGCCCAGTGATTCGAGCGCTTGCTTTGCCTGCGCAACTTGGAATCACTTGTGCGGACCGTGAGGGAGTGGAGGCTTTCTTGCAGCGTCTGGACGCTGCACTGGCTGCTGGCCTGCGAATGGTCATGGTGCGCGAAAGGGAAATGGCCGCCACGCAGCTACTGTCCTTTGCTACCGAGGTCGCCAAGCGCTGCCAAGCGGCCGGCGCCCAAGTTGTAATCAACGGTTCGATCGATCTCGCACGTGCCTGCGGGGCAGATGGCGTGCACCTGCCGGCGCGCGACCTGATGGTCGCAGAGCAGCGCTCGGATATTCCCTTGTGCGGTGCTTCCTGCCACGACGACGTGGAACTCGCGCATGCGGCGCGGCTCGGGCTCGACTACGTCGTGCTCGGTCCCGTGCTTTCCACCCCGAGTCATCCGCAGCATCGACCAATGGGCTGGTCACACTTTTCGGAACTGATCAGGAATTTCCCGCTGCCCGTCTACGCGATCGGCGGGATGAGTGAAGAACGACTGGAGTCGGCCTGGCAGTCCGGCGCGCACGGCATCGCCATGCTGCGGGCCGCTTGGTCTCTCACCTAGTCTTTAGGTTTCGTCGTTGTTATCCGGAGGTTGCTGCTGAGTCTCCGGTAAGGGGATACGGTAGGACTCCGACGCCCACTGGCCGAGATCGATCAGCTTGCAGCGTTCGGAACAAAATGGCCGGTAGGCATTCTCGGTGGTCCAGGGTGAGCCCTTGCCGCAACGGGGACAACTTACCAGGTGTTCCTTCACCGCTGCCACCGCGTTGCACCTCTACAGATTGCAGAAGATCAGCTCGAAGGGCACGTCCATCGGACTCACGCGTGGGCGCTGCACTCCACCAGGCACGATGAAGCGGATGTTGAGGGCATACTTGTTGGCACTGACCTCGGGTATGCAATCGTGAGCTTCGTCAACTCGCAGTCGCAGGAGTTGCGCCAGCCGTCCACCCATCATCTGCTGGTATACGCCTTGAGTCGCCAGCTGAGGACTCATGCGCCCGCTCTCACGCAGTAGACGCAGGATGATCCGAATGCCGTGCTCGAGCGGAAGGAAGGGCGTAAGCCAGTTCTCCAGGTCGCGGCGCCGTACGTCCGGCTGCTGATGCAGCCAATAGTGATAGGTAGGCAGGTCGAACTCGCAGACTCCCCCAGGGATTGCCGCACGCTGCTTGATCGCCATCAGCCACTCGTTCTCCCGCAGTTCCTGTCCGGTCTTGCCCGAGGTCTGCTGCAGGCTCTGGGCGGCGCGATCGATGTCACCGAGGATCTGATTGAGTGCTGCCTCGGAGATGGCCGGATTCGCGCGCAAGGCTCCCAGACTCTGGCGTTGACGCTCGAGTTCCTGAATGAGGTCCGATTTCAGATCAGCGCGGCCAGCTACATCTAGAATCTCGAACAAAGACAGCAGCGCGGCGTGATGCTCGAGCGCGTGCTCCTTGCCGAGATAGAATTGCACCCGCTGGTACAAGCTTTCCATTCGCAGAAGGGTGCGAATGCGCTCGTTCAGCGGAAACTCGTAGCTGATCACGTTGCGTAGACCCGCGGGCGCCGACTGGATTTCATGAGTATTGCCTAAATCGTCGGAAAAATAAACAAACCACCATTCCGGCTTGCGAAGCGTTCAGGCCACATTGGCCAGTACCGTATAACGAGCATGCAGCGCCTTGACCTGTTCCGCCAGCTCGGCCAAGCCTGAATTGTTGTCGATTATGTCGTTGGCTGCGCTCAGCCGCTGCTCACGACTGGCCTGGCTGGCGATAATGGCACGTGTCTGTGCTTCGGTTAGCCCGCTGCGCTGCATTGTGCGCTCGATCTGGACACGCTCACTACAGTCGATCACCAATACCCGGCTGGCAAGATCCCTATATCCCCCGGTCTCGATGAGAAGCGGGACGACCAACAATGCGTAGGGTGCGCGGACTCGCGCCACACGCGCCATTGCTTCGGCCCGGATCAGCGGATGCAATATGGCCTCGAGGTCATGCTTGGCGAGCGGATCGGAGAACACAAGTCCGCGCATGCGCGTTCGATCCAGCGCGCCTTGCGCATCGATGTAGCCGTCCCCGAATCGCTTGCGGATCCGCTCTATTGCTTGCTGGCCGGGTAGCGTTAGCTGTTGTGCAATCGCGTCCGTATCCACAAGCCCTGCGCCCAGCGTCTCGAACAGCTTAGCCGCTGTTGACTTGCCTGACCCGATCCCTCCGGTAACCGCGACCACCAGCTTCATGGGAACTGACCCGCAAGTCTTGCCACGAAGAGCACGGGGAAATATGCCGCCAGCTGGTGCGCCCACAGCAGGTACACCAAACCCGCAGCGGCAAGATAGGGTCCAAATGGAATGGGGATTTGGCGCGCATGCTTCCAGAAAGCAATCAGACTTCCGCCAACCAGGGCGCCCACCATAGACGAGAGCAGGATCACTGGTAACAGGCTGGCGTAACCGAACCAAGCTCCAATCGCCCCGAGGAGTTTGAAATCCCCATAGCCCATTCCTATTTTGCCTGTGACCAACTTGAAGCCCCAATACACGGACCAAAGGAAGAGATAACCTGCTATCGCGCCTAGGAGCGCATAGCCAAGTTGCTTGTCTTGGCCGTCGGTAGCAGGCCATCCAGCCTGTCTCGCCGCCTCGTAGAACGCAGGCGAGAGAGCGCAGCACAGATTGAATAGCAAGCCCAACCAAAGCAGCGGCAAGGTGATGTCATCAGGTAGATACATCGTATCCAGGTCGATAAGCGCAAGAGCAATCAGCGCCCAGCAAAAGACCAGTGCGCCGGCTGCTGCGAAGGTGAAGCCAAAACGCCAACCAATGTAGCCGGATAGAAGACCGGTAAGGGTTTCCACGATTGGATAGCGTGGACCTATGCGGGTACGGCAGACCGAGCAGCGACCTCGTAGCCATAACCAGCTCAGCACCGGGATATTTTCCAGGGCGGTAATTCGGTGCCCGCAGGCCGTACAGGCTGATCGCGGTACGACGAGGTTGTAGCGTTGCTGACGAGGCGGGGCATTGGCGGCTTGAAGGTTTTCCAACTCCACGCGCATCTGGGACAACGACTGTGCAGCGCCTTGCTCCTGCGCCCATTCTCCGAGGATCTCGAGCGACTGCAATCGCCAATCGCGCTTGAGTATCAGCGGCAGACGATGGATCACTACGTTCAGGAAGCTGCCAACCAGCAGGCCGAACAGCAGGAATAGCGCCGCCACGGTAGCAGGCGAAGCTTGCAGCGTCTCGACGGCGCTCATAACGGACCGATCTTATGTTGCCGACGCGCCGGCCATGTTGCGTGCGAGCCGGCGGCCGGCACGCCCTTCCTTGGCTTTCGACGCAGAGACCTCAGACGGCCTGACCCATCTTGAAGATAGGTAGGTACATCGCGATCACCATGCTGCCGATCAGTGTGCCGAGCACCACCATGATCATGGGCTCCATCAGGCTAGACAGCGCGTCCACCGCATCGTCGACTTCCTGCTCATAGAAGTCGGCCACCTTGGACAGCATCGCGTCCAGCGCGCCGGACTCCTCGCCGATCGCCACCATCTGGATGACCATGTTTGGAAACACGTCGCTGTTCTGCATGGCGACCGTCAAGCTTGTACCCGTGGTCACTTCGGCTTGAATCTTTCTCGTTGCCTGAACGTACACGTAGTTACCGGAAGCGCCGCCGACGGACTCGAGCGCCTCCACCAGCGGCACCCCCGCGGCGAACATGGTGGACAAGGTACGGGTCCAACGCGCCATCGTCGCTTTGCGAATGATGTCACCAAAAATGGGCAGGCGCAGGAACATCCTGTCCATAAATGCCTGCATCTTGATGGAGCGCTTCCAAGTGTAGAGGAAGAACCAGATGCCACCGCCGATACCACCGAAGATTAGGTACCAGTACGACACGAAAAAGTCCGACACCGCCATCATGAATAGCGTCGGCGCGGGCAGGTCTGCGCCGAAGTTCTTGAATAGTTCTTTGAACGCCGGGATCACGAAGATCATGATCACCGCGGTAATGATGAATGCCACCACGATCACCGCCGTCGGATAGAACAGCGCAGATTTGATCTTGCTCTTGATGGCGAGGATCTTTTCCTTGTAAGTGGCCAGACGGTCCAGCAGGGAGTCCAGGATACCCGCTGCCTCTCCCGCGGCCACCAGATTACAGAACAGCTGGTCGAAATACAGCGGGTATTTGCGGAAAGCCTGGTTGAGCGAGCTACCGGTCTCGACTTCGGTCTTTACGTCCAGCAGTAACTTACCCACCGCAGGATTGCTGTGGCCTTTGCCGACGATATCGAAGGACTGCAACAGCGGTACGCCAGACTTCATCATCGTGGCAAGCTGGCGAGTGAACAACGTGATATCTTTTTCGGTAATCTTGCCGCCAAGGCCAGAACGCTGCCGCTTGATCTTGAGCACGTTGATGCCTTGGCGACGCAGAGTGGATTGCACCACCGCCTCGCCACTGGCCTTCATGTCTCCCTTGATGAGCTTGCCCCCGCGGTCGCGTCCTTCCCAGGAGTACATCCACTCCTTGACGTCGCGCTTCACGGCCGGCGCTGTGGCAGTTGCCATGGTTCAATCTCCTCAGAACTACTCGTTGGTTACTGCCTCGACTTCCTCGAGCGAGGTGACGCCCTGCTTGACTTTGAGCAGGCCGGATTGGCGCAGGTCGCGAACGCCTTCCTTACGCGACTGCGAAGCGATGTCGATAGCGTTGCCGTTGGTCATGATAATACGGTTCATTTCGTCACTGATAGGCATTACTTGGTAGATGCCCACGCGTCCCTTGTATCCCGTGTTCTTGCAGGTTTCGCATCCCACATGCCTGTACGGGGTCCAGCCACCGTCCAGATCGCGCTCGCTGAATCCAGCGCGCAGCAGCGCTTCCCGCGGGATGTCGGCAGGCTGCTTGCAGTTCGAGCACAGTTTGCGTGCGAGCCGCTGCGCCGTGATCAGGATCACCGAACTGGCAATATTGAACGGAGCGATGCCCATGTTCAGGAGTCGCGTCAATGTCGTGGGGGCGTCATTGGTATGCAGCGTAGACATGACCATGTGGCCGGTTTGTGCGGCCTTCACCGCGATCTCCCCAGTTTCTAGGTCTCGGATTTCGCCGACCATGATGATGTCAGGGTCCTGGCGCAAGAAAGCTTTGAGCGCAGCCGCAAAAGTCAGGCCAGCTTTGTCGTTGACGTTGACCTGATTAATGCCTGGCAGGTTGATTTCCGCCGGGTCCTCGGCCGTTGCGATATTGATGCCTGGCTGATTCAGGATATTGAGACAGGTGTACAGGGAAACGGTCTTCCCCGAGCCCGTCGGACCTGTCACCAGCACCATTCCGTATGGCCGGCTAATCGCGCTGAGCAACGCCTCCTTTTGTGCGGGTTCGTAACCGAGCGCCTCGATCCCCAGAGTGGCGCTCGAAGGATCCAGTATCCGCAGCACCAGCTTTTCGCCAAATAGGGTTGGCAGAGTGCTGACCCGGAAATCGATGGCCCGGTTCTTGGACAGCACGAGCTTCATCCGCCCGTCTTGCGGCACCCGCTTCTCGGAGATATCGAGTTTAGAGATGACCTTTATGCGGGAGGCGATCTTCTCCTTGATGGCCAGCGGCGGCGTGGCCATCTCATACAGTATCCCGTCCATTCGGTAGCGGATGCGATAGACCTTCTCATAGGGCTCGAAATGCACGTCCGAGGCGCCGCTGTTGATGGCGTCGAGCAAGATCTTCTGGATGTATTTGACGACCGGTGCATCGTCGATTTCGATCTGCGGCGTCTCGGGCTGGGTATCTGGCTCGGCCGCCATGAGATCACCAGCCATCTCGTCGTCTGCAAGTTCCTTGAGCGCCGCTCCGCTTGCAGTCACCAGCTTGTTGATCAGCGTGCCGAGTTTGGTGTCCTCGACTACGACGGGCTCGATATGCAGCCCGGTCTGAAACTTGATTTGGTCAGTCGCGGAACGGTTCGTGGGATCGGATATGCCTACGAAAAGCCGGTTACCACGGGTAAAAAGCGGCACCGCACGCCGACTGATCAATGAATTGGCGTCGATGTGTTTCTGCGGCAGATACTCCATGTCGAACACTTGCAGATCCAACAAGGGGAAGCCGAAGGTGTGCGCGGCGAACTCCGCTACCTCAGTCTCGTTGAACTTCTTGCTCGCAATCAGTTGTTCGACAAAGCTGATGGAGCCTTCATTGGCTTTGGCCTGCACCACATGTGCATCACGTTCGGCGAGCAGTCCTTTCTGGACCAATGCCCTTCCGAGACCCGACAGCTGAAATTGAGACGATGCGGCAGCCATGTGCGCGAATTACTGCTGGATGACCTTGCTTAGTCTTGATGTAAAGCGGGAAGTAATTGATTAATTGGACAAAGTCTTGGGGTAGACGCGAGCAGACTTCACCGCCCTGTCTTGCGTCTGCACGATCTCGATCGGGTAATCGGCGATTTTGACGGTAGTGCCGGGCTCCGGGATGTCCTCCAGATGCTCGAGAATAAGTCCATTCAGTGTTTTCGGTCCGTCGAGCGGGAATGACGCTCCCAGCTTTCGGTTCAGGTCCCGCAGCGTCAGACTCCCTTCGGCCATTACGCTGCCATCCTCCTGCCTGACCAGTGCACCCGTCTGCAGCGGCGAGTGAGTGGTGAATTCCCCGATGATCTCCTCGAGGATATCCTCTAGGGTGATCAGACCCATCAGTTCGCCGTATTCATCGACTACAAGACCAAGCCGCTCTTCTTCCTCCTGAAAGTTCTGCAACTGCGCCAACAGTGAGGTCCCCATAGGTGCGAAGTAGGGTTCCCGCAGGAGCTCGGACAAAGCCTCAGCGTTAATTTCCTCGGCACCCAGATTCAATACCTTTCGAACGTTCAGCACTCCCACGATGTTGTCCATTGTGTCGCGATAGGCCGGCAGGCGCGTGTGGTTGCAACTGGCAATCTGGCGCCGGAGCTCATCCGGCGGCAGGTCCAAGTCGAGCGTTTCGATCTGGCTACGGGGGGTCATCAGATCATCGATAGTTATCGACTCGAGGTCGAAAAGGTTGAGCAGGATTTTCTGATGCTTAGGTGGCAAAAAATTGCCGCCTTCCAGGACCAATGTACGCAATTCTTCGAGGCTCAATGGCGAGGCAGCCTCGGCGCTAGGCTGGCGGCCCAGATGCAGCAATCCGAGTAGGGCGTTGACGAACAGATTGATGAACCACACTATTGGATACACCAATCTGAGTAGCGGTGCCAGGATATAACTCGCAGGGAATGCGACGCGCTCCGGGTAGGTGGCGCCCAGCACCTTCGGGGTGATCTCGCTGAATACGAGCAGGATGAACGTGACGGCCAGAGTAGCAAGCGTCAGCGCCAACTCGTTCTCTCCGAACAGGCGGAAGGCGATGACCGTTACGAGCGCGGCCGCCGCCGCGTTGATCAGATTGTTCCCGAGGAGCACCACGCCGAGCAGCTTGTCGGTGCGGGCAAGCAACTGAGAAGTCAGGCGTGCGCCTCGATGACCCGTCTTGACCAGATGTCTCAACCGGTAGCGGTTGAGAGACATCATGCTGGTTTCGGAGATGGAGAAAAAGCCGGAGAGGATGATGAGGACGAAGAGCGCGAACAGCAGGGTGTGAAGCGGTATATCGTCCAAGGCGAATCACCAGTACGTGATGAACACCAGTTCAGTATCGAGTCGGCCTCTGGTCTTGTCAAGAAAGCGCCTCAGCGCTTCAGGACCACTTCGAGCACGAACTTGCTTCCGATGTACGCAAGCACCAGTGCGAAGAAGCCCGCCAGTGTCCAACTCAGCGCAGTGCGCCCGCGCCAGCCTGCAATCTGACGCCCGGCGAGCAAAGCGGCGAAGATGCACCAGGCAGCGATACCGAATACGACCTTGTGGGTGAACTGCAACGGGCGTCCGAACAATTCCTCCGAAAACATCATGCCACTGCCTAGCGTCAGGGTAAGCAACAGGAAACCCGCTGCGATGATGCGGAACAACATCCGCTCCATCGTCAGCAGCGGAGGCAACGTACGCAGATATGCTGGCAGTTTGCCGCCGCGAAGCCGTCGCTCCAACGCTGCCATCATAAGCGCCTGCAAGCTGGCAATAGTGAAGAGACTATAGGCCAGCAGGGCGATTACTAGATGCAGACGGAATGCCGCGAATTGCGTGTGGGACAACGGCCGCACCGAGGGAAACATCAGCGGAAGCAGGACCAGTACCGAAGCACATCCCAGGATAAATATCTGCAATCCCTCCAGCCGGTGGAAGAATCCGCCAAGCCAGTAGATAAGTACGGTCAGCCAGATGATCACCGATACGGACGTGCCTACGCCCAGATACATGCCATCGGCGCCGAACACCGCACGATAGAGGAGCCAGGTGTGCACAAGCACCGGCGCTAACGTAGCCAGATGCAGCACTTTGAGCCGGCGCTCATCTGGCAGAGCCGATTCGCGCCGCGTCGCCGTCGACAGATCGCGGTAGAGGAGCGCCGCGATTGCCGCATACGCGGCCGCGCAGATGAGATAGGGTAGAATATCCTGCATGCTGGAGCGGCGTGATTTGCGCCGAAACCTCAGTCTACAACATCCCTTTTCTCCTCGTCCCGGGTGGTCTCCGCGACGAGTGTCGCAGGATCATCGAACCATATGCTCGACTCGCTGACCAACCGGCTCTCCGGAGTGATCAAGACGCTGCGCGGCCAGGCGCGGCTGACGGAATCCAACGTGCAGGACGCGCTGCGCGAAGTGCGCATGGCGCTGCTCGAGGCGGACGTGGCCCTCGCAGTGGTCAAGGACTTCGTAGCGCACGTGCGGGAACGAGCGCTGGGTCAGGATGTGGTAGGCAGTCTGACGCCAGGACAGGCCGTGGTTGGCGTCGTGTTCGACGAGTTGACCGCGCTGATGGGGCAGGCGAACGCCCCTCTCGATCTGGCCACCGTCCCACCAGCGGTGATCCTGATGGCCGGCCTACAAGGTTCCGGCAAGACCACCACCAGCGGCAAACTCGCGCGGTTACTGCGCGAGGAGATGCGCAAAAAGGTGTTGCTGGTGAGTTGCGACATTTACCGGCCCGCTGCCATCGAACAACTCAAGACAGTTGCCGGACAGGTGGAGGTGGACTTTTTTCCGGTGTCGGTCGATCAGAAGCCCGTTGCCATCGCGCAGGCCGCTCTCGATTATGCGCGCAAGCATTACTACGACGTCGTGATCGTGGACACGGCCGGTCGGCTCGCCATCGACCACGCGATGATGGAAGAGATTCGTGCGCTTCACGCTACGCTGCAGCCTGTCGAGACGCTGTTCGTGGTGGACGCGATGCAAGGTCAGGACGCGGTCAACGTCGCCAAGGCATTCGGTGAGGCGCTGCCGCTCACGGGTGTCATTCTGACCAAGCTCGACGGCGACGCTCGCGGAGGCGCCGCGCTGTCGGTCCGACATGTGACCGGCAAGCCGATCAAGTTCGTAGGCACAGGGGAGAAGCTGGCGTTTCTGGAGCCGTTTCATCCGGAGCGCATGGCGTCTCGGATCCTCGGGATGGGCGACGTGCTGTCCCTGGTGGAGGAGGCGCGGCGCAGCGTCGATCTGGAGGAGGCGGAAAAGCTTGCCAAGAAGGTCAAGAGCGGCAAGGGGTTCGACCTGGAGGATTTCAAGCAGCAGATGCTGCAGATGAGCAAGATGGGGGGCCTGGCCGCGCTGATGGACAAGCTGCCTGCACAACTGTCACAAATGGCGCAGGGTGCGAACCTGGACGACAAAGTAATCCGTCGCACCATTGGCATCATAGACTCCATGACTGCTGCCGAGCGCGCGAAACCTGAGATCCTTAAAGCCTCGCGCAAGCGCCGCATCGCCGGTGGCGCGGGTGTTCCCGTGCAGGAGGTCAACCGCTTGCTCAATCAGTTCGAGCAGACGCAAAAGATGATGAAGATGATGAGCAAGGGCGGCATGCAGAAGATGATGCGCAGTATGAAAGGCATGCTTCCCGGCATGCGCTAAACGCGGTTCGAACGCAAAGGGCGCACAACCAGTCCAATAGTTGTTCAGTCCGGCGTGAGTGGCCCTCTCCCGCAACAAAATATTCTGGAGTTCATACATGAAGCGCATAACCGCGTTGCTATTACTCGCTGCAGCCACCTTGGCCTCGTTTCTCGCCTCGACTAGGTCTGCAGTGGCACAAGATTATGAGCGGGAGCAGCGCTGGGCTGACCAGATCTTGCCGGCGCTCATGGTAGGCGATGCCGTGTGGCTGGAGCAGGCAAACGGCCACAAATTCCTGACACTTTATACGGTAGCGGAAAAACCCCGCGGGGCCCTGATCATCGCGCATGGTCGCGGCTGGAGCCCGGACTACGAACTATACGGTTCGTTGCGAACCAAGTTGGCAGAGCAGGGATACACGACCCTGGCGATCCAGTTGCCGGTGCTCGGAGGCGGGGCCAAGATCGGTGACTACCTCTACACCTATCCCGACGCGGCCGAGCGTTTTACGTTGGCAGCGAAATTTCTCCAGAGCAACGGCTACAACAACATCGCCATCGTTTCCCACAGCCTGGGTGCGAGCATGGCGAACCAGTACCTCATCAACGTGAACAAGACACCAGTCAAAGCCTGGGTGTTCATCGGCATCATCAACGGTCTAGAGGAGATGTTTCGGATCAAGATTCCCGTCATGGACGTGTACGGGGGTAAGGACTGGGAAATTACTCAGGTCGGTGCCTACGAACGCAAGAAACAGATCGACAAGGTGCCTGGCTCTGAGCAGGTGGTGGTTAAGGACGCTCTGCATTTCTTCGAGGGACGGGAAGACGAACTCGTCAAACTCATCGTAGGGTTCCTGGATCGCGTTTTTCACAAGGGTGATGCGACCACCGCCTTGAGCCGCTGATCCAGAGTAGGACGCATTCCGGGGAAGCCAGCAACCGCCTGTTGGCCTTGCAAAGAATAGAAAAAAGGGCTTAAAATCGCCGGCTTCCCAAAAATCGCGGTCGGGCTTCGCTCAACCGTGCCAAGCTTCGGTAATAAAATCGTGATTGGGCTTCGCTTAGAAGGTGACTAGATTATGGTAGTGATTAGACTTACGCGCGGCGGTGCAAAGAGGCGCCCATTCTTCAATGTGGTGGTGGCAGATTCGCGCGATCCGCGCGACGGGCGCTTCATCGAGCGCGTCGGGTTCTATGACCCGAAGGCACCAGAGGGCCGGGAATCCCTGCGTTTTGACCTCCAGCGCGTGACGCATTGGCAAGGTAAGGGCGCTAAAGTTAGCGACACGGTCGCCAGACTCGTCAAACGGTTCGCGAAGTCCGCCCCCAAGGCCTGAGGTCGGGCGGCGGGAGGGCGGACGGACGCGAGGCGCCCGCGGATCCTCCGGCCATGCTGCAATCGCCGGCCATGGTCGTGATGGGTCGCGTAGTCGGTCCCTTCGGACTCAAAGGTTGGCTGAAGGTTCAGGTATTTACCGAGAGCCCCGGCGCCTTGCTCAAGCATCCGGATTGGTGGCTTGGACACAGCGGTAAGTGGGATCAACAGCAGGTCGAGGAATGCGCGGAGCACGGACGCGTCATCATTGCGAAGCTGGTCGGCTGCGATGAGCGCGAAGCGGCAGCGGCTCTCAAAGGCTGGGAAGTGGCAGTGCCGCGCAGCGCGCTGCCGGCCACGGACGAGGGTGAGTACTACTGGTCCGACCTGCTGGGGTTGCGTGTTACGAATGTTCGAAACGAAGAGTTGGGCCGCGTCCGGACTTTGTTGGAGACCGGCGCCAACCAAGTGCTGGTGGTCGATGGCGAGCGCGAAAGGCTCATCCCGTTCGTAAGCGCAGTGGTGGTATCGGTGGATCTGGCGCGAGGGGAACTCGTGGTGGACTGGGAGGCGGACTTTTGACTCACTTCGACGCCGTCACCCTGTTTCCGGAGATGTTCGACGCGGTCACCCGGTCCGGCATAACGCGGCGGGCCTTCGAGAACCGCGTCTACGAACTGGTGCTCTGGAATCCGCGGGATTTCAGCACCAACGCGTACCGTTCGGTGGATGATCGGCCGTACGGAGGCGGTCCCGGGATGGTGATGATGTCCGAGCCGCTCGAAACGTCTTTGAAGGCGGCGCGGCAACGCCAACGCAGTTGCGCCGTGAGAGATCCGAAGGTGATCTACTTTACGCCGCAGGGAAACGTGTTGAATCATGCGTTGGTGACGCAGCTTGCGCATCACGATGGGTTGATACTTTTGTGTGGGCGTTACGAAGGCGTGGACGAGCGGTTGATCGAGCGTCAAGTCGACTACGAAATATCGATGGGCGATTATGTGTTGTCCGGTGGCGAGTTACCGGCCATGGCGTTAATGGACGCGCTGATCCGGCAGATTCCTGGGGTTTTGGGCGATGCCGAATCAGCCAACCAGGATTCATTCGTGCAGGGGCTGCTGGATTGTCCGCATTACACTAGGCCGGAAATCTACGAGGGAGCGGCGGTGCCGCCGGTGCTGATGTCTGGCAATCACGCGGAAATCGATCGCTGGAGATTGAAGCAGTCGCTCGGGCGGACCTGGAGTCGGCGCCCGGAGTTGCTTGCGCGATTGACCCTGACCGCGGAGCAGAAGACGCTGTTGGAAGAATACAAGCGCGAGGCGCAATCGCAGGAGCCGGCGCGCGCCAGCTGACACCCGCCTGCGCACGCTGAAATATATGGGAGATGTAAAGATGGATCTGATCGAGACGATTGAGCAGGAAGAAATGTCCAGGCTGGGAAAAAAGATTCCCAGCTTCGGGCCGGGCGACACGGTGATCGTAAATGTGAACGTGGTGGAAGGAGACCGCAAACGGATTCAGGCCTACGAGGGCGTTGTCATCGCCAAGCGTAACCGCGGGCTGAATTCTTCTTTCATCGTGCGCAAGATCTCGTCCGGTGAAGGCGTCGAGCGGACATTTCAGACTTACTCGCCGCTGATCGCCGGCATCGAAGTCAAGCGCCGCGGTGACGTGCGTCGTGCCAAGCTGTACTTCCTGCGTGAACGCTCTGGCAAGTCGGCGCGGATCCGGGAGAAACTGTCCGCCGCGGAGAAAGCTGGCGCAATCGAGTAGATCGGACTGAGCCGTCGGCTCGCGCAGACTCGAGCCACGAAAGCGAGCTCCTGTCATCGAGGTGAGCCATGCTCGAGGGCTATACCGCTCGTCTGGCTGCGCCGTACGCAGTGCTGGGCATCCGTACGCAAGGCCGATACCTAATCGGCATAGAATATCTGCCGGTGGGTGCGGCTACGCTCAAACCCGTTGATGGGTTCGCTCGCGAGGTGTGCCGCCAACTTGGCGCGTACCTAAAGAATCCCGATTTCGCCTTTGACCTGCCCTATCTCCAGCAGGGCACCGATTACCAGAACAAAGTGTGGGGCGCGATTCGAGCGATCCCACGGGGCGAGACTCTCAGTTACACCGAGGTCGGCGCGCGGATAGGCTCCGCGCCGCGTCCGGTCGGGACGGCCTGTGGCGCCAACCGCATCCCCCTGTTGATTCCCTGTCACCGCGTCGTTGCCTCCGGAGGAATTGGTGGCTTCATGCATAGTCGAGGCGGTCCCGCCATCGACATCAAGCGCTGGCTCTTGCGCCACGAGGGGGTACGCTTGGCGTGAGCGCCCCAGCCCTGGATCCGCTACTCGACGAATTTGTGGACAGCCTGTGGTTGGAGGATGGGCTCTCGCGCAACACACTGGAGAGCTACCGACGCGATCTGCAGCAGTTTGCACAGTGGTTGCATACCAACAGCGAGAGCGGCCTGCTCGATGCCGAGCATGCGGACCTGCTGGCTTATCTTGCGCATCGATTTCGACTCAGGGCAAGAGCGAGTTCTACCGCCCGTCTTCTATCGAGCCTCAAGCGCTTTTATCAGTTCGTCGTGCGTGAGGGGAAGCGGTCGGTCGACCCAACGCTGAATATCGACGCACCGAAGCGGGCGCGGCCGCTGCCAAAGAACCTGACTGAAGTTGATGTCGAAAAGTTGCTCGCTGCTCCGGACGTGGACACTGCACTGGGGTTGCGGGACCGCGCGATGCTCGAGATCCTCTATGCGTCTGGCTTGCGTGTCAGCGAGTTGATCTCTATGAAGACCGCGCAGCTGTCGCATGATATGGGCGTGGTACGAATCCTCGGCAAGGGTTCGAAGGAGCGGCTCGTTCCCGTCGGGGAGGAGGCGCTGTCGTGGATTCGGCGCTACGTCGCGCAATCACGCGGAGTATTACTGGAGGCCCGTACCAGTGATGCGCTATTCGTTACCGCACGGGCCGCACCCATGACTCGCCAGGCCTTTTGGCAGCTCATCAAGCGCTACGCACTCCAGGCCGGGATCGCAACTGCTCTTTCCCCACATACGCTGCGGCACGCGTTTGCTACGCATCTGTTGAACCATGGAGCGGACTTGCGAGTGGTGCAAATGCTACTGGGGCATGCGGATATCTCCACCACGCAGATCTATACGCACGTGGCGCGTGAGCGGCTTAAGCAATTGCATGCGAAGCACCATCCACGCGGATGATCGACTTTGGGTAGGCGAGGTGACGGAAGGTCAAGAAGTCAGCCGCTCGCCTCGCTCGATCGTCACCCCGAGCCGTTTTACTCCACGCATCAATCCGATCTTCGCAGCAGTGACGCGAACCCACGGTGATTTGAACTCGGTCAGAAGAAGATCTGCAACATGCTCGCATACGCGCTCCAGAAGCATGAAGCGCGTGTCAGCCAGTGTCAGCCGGATGCGTTCGACCACGGCTCCATAATCGATGGTGTCGCGGATGCGATCGCTGCGGCCCGCGGAATTGCTGGGTATGGCGAATTCGAGATTGATCTCGATGGTCTGTGGAAGCTGGCGCTCCCATTCGTAAAAGCCGACGAGCGTTTCGACGCGCAATTCCTGGATGGAGATCGTGTCCATGAGGTGTTGTTCTAATTGGCAGTGGGTTCAGACAGTAGAATACCTCCGATGAACAGTCTGCTTGCAGTGGTGATCGCGTATCTCATCGGTTCAATCTCATTTGGCGTGTTATCGAGCCGGATATTCGGCCTGCCCGACCCGCGTACCTATGGCTCAGGTAACCCCGGGGCGACGAATGTCCTGCGCAGCGGAAGGAAAGCTGCAGCTCTGTTCACCCTGATTGGAGATGCGGCAAAAGGGGCACTTGCTGTGGGACTAGCGCGCTGGTTGGGTCCGGCGATCGGTCTAACGGAAACAGCGATCGGTGCGGTCGCAATCGCGGCCTTTCTGGGCCATCTGTACCCCGTGTTCTACCGATTCAAAGGGGGCAAGGGAGTTGCTACCGCGTTTGGCATTCTTCTCGCGTTGAGCCCATGGCTCGCGCTGGGGACTTTTCTGGTGTTTCTCGGGACCGTGTTGGGAACGCGCTATGTCTCGCTTGCGAGCGTGCTAGGCGCGGTGTTCGTCGCAGTAGCGGGACCTTTCATCCTTGGGTGGAGCCCCCTTGCAGGGGCGGTCATCCTGATGGGGGCCCTCGTGGTAGCGCGCCATAAGGCAAATCTGAAGCGTCTTGTGGCGGGTGAAGAGAGCAAGCTGAGGTTCAGAAAACGCGCTCCAGGTTGATTTGCGATCATGCTGGCGGGAGCGCGTCTAGATCCCAGCGTGCTTGTACCGTGAAGCCTCGGACAGCCTCCCGGCTGGGTTGACCATGGACGAGTCGCAGCGCTCCCGCGAACGCGATCATCGCCCCATTGTCGGTGCATAGCGAAGGTTCGGGGTAATACACACGGTGCCCATTTTCTTCGGCCACGGTGGACAATTCGTCGCGCAGCTGCTGGTTAGCACCCACTCCGCCAGCGACCACGAGCGAATCTAGTCCGGTTTGCTCCAGTGCCGCCAATGACTTAGCCGTGAGCACGTCGACCATGGCTTCCTGAAAGGCTAGCGCGATGTCGGCGCAAGACTGCTCGTCCAGTGTTTGCTGCCGAGCTAGCGTTAGCACAGCCGTCTTCAGCCCGCTGAAGCTGAAGTTCAGGTCCCCGCTGTTGAGCATGGGACGCGGCAGCTTGAATCGGTCCCGCCTGCCCCGCTCAGCCAGTCGCGACACGGCAGGCCCACCCGGGTAACCTAGGCCAAGCAATTGGGCGGTCTTATCGAACGCCTCCCCGGCGGCGTCGTCTACGGTCTCGCCGAGCAATTCGTAGCGGCCGACTCCAGCCACACGCATCAACTGAGTATGGCCGCCGGATACCAGCAATGCTACGAATGGGAAGGCGGGTGGATCCACGGAAAGCAACGGTGAAAGCAGATGTCCTTCTAGATGATGGATGCCCACCGCCGGTATAGCCAGGGCGTAGGCCAGGCCATTGGCGATTCCGGCCCCGACGAGCAAAGCTCCCGCGAGCCCCGGGCCTTGCGTGTAGGCGATCCCATCAAGGTCATCCACTCTGCGGCCGGCCGCAGCCAGCACCTGTCGCGTGACCGGCAACACGCGCCGAATATGGTCACGTGAGGCCAGTTCGGGGACCACTCCGCCGTACTCGGCGTGCATCTGCACTTGGGAGTGCAATGCTTGTGCAAGCAGCCCGCTGCTCCATGCCCCATTGCTGCCCAGCAGTTCGAACAGTGCGACGCCGGTCTCATCGCAGGATGTTTCAATACCGAGTACGAGCATGCTTGATGACGATACGATCTGGCCTAGTGGAACTCTGGAGGGCATTGTGCCTCTTGCCGCGGCCCCCCCAACCTTTGCTATAATGCTCGGCTTTCAAGCAGGCGGGCTTCAGGAGAAGGGATTCCTAAGGGTGATTAAGTAGTGCCAAGTCTAAAGAGCGACTAGGCCTCATAAGTCAACCCAGTGGAGTGTAACCTGCAGTCAGGGCAGCTTAGATTCCTCGGAGACGATCAGCAATATGCCAACCGTTCGGGTTAAAGAGAACGAACCTTTCGAAGTGGCGATGCGCCGCTTCAAGCGCACCGTCGAAAAGACCGGCCTGTTGACCGAATTGCGGGCGCGCGAATTCTACGAGAAGCCCACCGCCGAACGCAAACGGAAGAAAGCCGCCGCCGTCAAGCGCCACTACAAGCGCATCCGCAGCCAGCAGCTGCCACCGCGTATGTACTAGGCTTGGGCGCAGCAACCGAGCACCGCGCGGGCGGCAGGGAATTTCCCTGCCGCTTTTTGCTTTTACCGTCCCGCCTTCTGTTCGTTCGTACCATGAGGTGAAGCTATGTCACTAAAAGAACGCATCACCGAAGACATGAAGAACGCCATGCGCGCGAAGGATACGGCGCGCTTGTCCGCCGTGCGCCTGCTGCTGGCGGCAATCAAGCAGCGCGAGGTCGATGAGCGCATTCAACTCAGCGACGCTGACGTGGTTGCTGTCATCGACAAAATGCTCAAGCAGAGGCGCGATTCGATCGGCCAGTACGAAGCGGCTCAGCGCCAGGATCTTGCCGATGCCGAGAAATTCGAAGTCGGGGTGCTGCAGGCGTATATGCCGCAGGCGCTCGGCGAGGCCGAGATCGAGGCCGCCGTGGTCAAAGCCATTGCCGACACTGGAGCTAAGGGTCCGCAAGACATGGGCAAGATCATGACTGCGCTACGCCCATTGCTGGCCGGGCGCGCCGACATGGCCAGGGTATCGGTGTTGGTGAAAGCAAAGCTCGCAGGCTGAGGCGTCGGTTCCCAGTTTTCTGCGCGATGCCAAGAGCAATGGCTCGGCATTATTGTCGATCAGATACTTACGATCGGTCCGATCGCTGGGTCGGCGTTCGGGGTGACAGCTGCGAAAAGTGACCTATAATCCAACGAACGCCCGCCGCCTCGGGGGTTTCGTTTTGTAGACTTGTCTTTGTTCGTCCCATGCCGGCCGACACGAAGACGCTGCGCGGGCTCCTCTACGCCGACTCGATGATTCCCAAGTCCTTCGTGCAGGAGCTGTTGAACCGCGTCGACATCGTGGATGTTATCGAGGGCTACGTGTCCCTCAAGCGCGCGGGCTCCAATCTCGTCGCGTGTTGCCCGTTTCACAGCGAGAAAAGCCCCTCCTTTACGGTCAGTCAGACCAAGCAGTTCTATCACTGCTTCGGGTGCGGGGCGCATGGTTCTTCGATCGGCTTTTTGATGGAACACAGTGGAATGACATTCGTCGAGGCCGTGAAGGATCTTGCGGCGCGAGCCGGAATGCAGGTGCCGGAGTCGGCTCCCGATCCGCGCGGGTCCAAGTCCGCGAGGGCAGCGGCGGCCGACAGCACAGCAAATGAAGCAATGGACGAAGCTGCGACCACTGCCGAACTGGTGGACGTTCTCCAACACGCGGCCCAGTTCTATAAGACGGAACTGAAGAAATCCGAGCGGGCGGTCGCCTACCTCAAGGGTCGTGGGCTTACCGGCGAGATCGCCGCGCGCTACGGGCTGGGATATGCGCCCGCCAGTTGGCAAGGTCTTGCCTCGACCTTCGAACATTACCAGTCTCAAGCGCTAGTCGAAGCGGGGTTAGTGGTTCAGGGCGACGAAGGCAAGCGCTACGACCGCTTCCGTGACCGCATCATATTTCCAATCGCCAATCAACGCGGCCAGATCATTGGTTTTGGTGGCCGGGTAATGGATAAATCCGAGCCGAAGTACCTCAACTCGCCGGAGACCCCACTGTTCGAGAAGGGGCGCGAACTGTACGGCTTGGTTCAGGCCCGTCAGGGGATTCGCGCAGCTGGACGCGTAATCGTCGTAGAAGGCTACATGGATGTGGTGGCGTTGGCCCAATACGGGGTGACTTATGCTGTGGCCACCCTTGGAACTGCCACCACGCCCTGGCACGTACAGAAGCTGCTGCGGCAAACCGACGAAGTGGTGTTCTGTTTTGACGGCGATCCTGCCGGTCGCCGGGCGGCATGGCGGGCACTCGAAAACAGCTTGGAACAGCTACAGGACGGCAAGCAGGTCAAGTTCCTATTCCTGCCGGATGGAGATGATCCGGACAGCTATGTGCGCAAGGCCGGGCGCGAAGCCTTCGAGACTTTGATAGCCGGGGCACTACCGCTTTCCGAATTCGGCATCAAAGCTTTGAGCGATCCAGTAGACATGGGTACGGCGGAGGGACGGGCCAAGTTCTTGCAGGGGGCGAAGCCCCTTGTGAAGCAGATTGCCGCACCCATGTTGGGTCTGATGTTGCGCAGGCGCATTGCCGAGTTGGGCGGCCTGTCGGAAGCCGAACTCAATCAGCACTTCCAGATCAAAACAGAGGTTAGACCCAGTGTGCCTGCGCTGGCCGCTCGCCGGGGACGCTCCCAGCCGTCCACGGTGCGGCGCATGCTGGAAGGGCTGGTGGCATCCCCTGAGCTAGGTGTGCTGATCGAGCCCGATGAACTTTCATCGTGCCGCGCCGTGCCGATTGCCGGCGAAGCGCAGAGCAGCCTCGATCTATTATCGACTCTGCTCGACTTCTACCGCTCCGCCGGGCCATTGGCATCTGTCGGCGAGCATTTCCGTGGGACCGAATTGGAACATTCGATTGCTGAACTCGAGGTGACTGCCGTTAAAGAGGAATTAAGCGGGTTGGGGGCTGAAGCCTTGAAGGTCGAATTCCTCGGTGCGTGGAGCAATCTCCTGCAGAAACGCGACGAGGCGCACAAGAAGCTGCTGATCGCGGAAGGTGAGAGCAGCGGTTGGACGCAGGAGCGAAAGGAGCAGTTGCGGCGCCTACAGCAGCGCCCCGCGGCCCTGGGCACCCCCAATGGATAGAGACGGGCTGGCCCGTTTGGCCTGGCAAATACGGCTGAACTACGTATAATTACGGGTTTTTTTCGTCGATTCTCATGCGGAACAAGGCGGTCATGGCAAAGGAACCGAAGGGCAAGCAGATTGAGGCGTTAAAGCTCGAGGCGCTTCCGAACGACGCCGAGGCGCGGCGCATGCGCCTCAAGAACCTCATCGTGCTGGGCAAGGAACGCGGGTATCTCACCTACGCCGAGATCAACGACCATTTGCCTGACGATATGCTCGACGCCGAGCAGATCGAGAACATCATCAGCATGATCAACGATATGGGCATCCAGGTGTACGACGAGGCACCGGATACCGAAGCCCTGCTGATGGCGGAGACGACTCCCGCGGTGACCGACGAGGACGCCGTCGAGGAAGCCGAAGCGGCGTTATCCACCGTGGACTCCGAGTTCGGCCGCACCACCGACCCCGTGCGCATGTACATGCGCGAGATGGGCTCGGTGGAATTGCTCACGCGCGAAGGCGAAATCGAGATCGCCAAGCGCATCGAGGACGGCTTGCGTCACATGATCCAGGCGATCTCCGCCTGTCCGACCACCATCGCCGAGATTCTGCAGCTCTCCGAGCGCGTCGTGCGTGACGAGATGCGCATCGACGAGATCGTCGACGGCCTGCTCGACCCCAACGCCGAGGAAATCATCGGGGAGGAAGTCTCCGAGGAGGCGATGGAAGAAGAGCTGGAAGCCGAAGAAGAGGATGAAGAAGGCAGCGGCATGCCTAGTGCCAGCCTGCTGCAGCTCAAGGCCGCCGCGCTGGAGCGCTTCGGCACCATCGGTCAGCTCTACGCGAAGATGATGAAGGCACTGCAGCGCCACGGTTCGCGTAGCAAACCTTATGTCAAAGCGCAGGAGGATATCTCTCGCGAGTTGATGATGATCCGCTTCTCTGCCAAGCAGATTGAGGCCTTGTGCGACAGCGTGCGTAAGCAAGTGGACGAGGTGCGCTCGCACGAGCGAGCGATAATGGAGTTGTGCGTCGAGAAAGCGGTGATGCCGCGCGCGCACTTCATCAAAGTCTTCCCGGGCAACGAGGAGGACCTGGACTGGGTGAAGCGTGAGATCACTGGGCGCAAGACTTACAGCGAGGCTTTGAGCCGTTTTGCTCCAGCGATCCTGGAACTCCAACAGCGTCTCATCAACCTGCAAGGGCATGTCGGGATCCCGATCAAGGATCTCAAGGATATCGCCAAGCAGATGTCTACCGGTGAGGCCAAGGCGCGTCGAGCCAAGCGCGAGATGACCGAGGCGAATCTGCGCTTGGTGATTTCGATCGCGAAGAAATACACCAACCGCGGCCTGCAGTTCCTCGACCTCATCCAGGAGGGCAACATCGGCCTGATGAAGGCGGTGGACAAGTTCGAATACCGCCGCGGATACAAGTTTTCAACCTACGCAACCTGGTGGATTCGGCAGGCCATTACGCGTTCCATCGCCGATCAGGCTCGCACCATTCGCATCCCAGTGCACATGATCGAGACGATCAACAAAATGAACCGGATCTCGCGTCAGATCCTGCAGGAGACCGGACAGGAGCCGGATCCCGCGCTGCTGGCCACCAAGATGGAGATGCCCGAGGAGAAGATCCGCAAGATCCTCAAGATCTCGAAGGAGCCGATCTCCATGGAGACACCGATTG
>Ga0105248_10000627_pt1 | contig 40107 bp, 32 predicted proteins | sample KBSS34metaG_FD_81524 | JGI IMG/M metagenome (GOLD analysis project Ga0105248, IMG submission 81524) | Switchgrass rhizosphere microbial communities from Kellogg Biological Station, Michigan, USA - KBS S3-4 metaG | ecosystem: Host-associated > Plants > Roots > Rhizosphere > Soil | place...
CGTCCCTCAACGGATGCATTCCGCCGCAGCAGGCGTCGAGGCCGTGCGCGGCGAGCGTCGGGCCCAGCTCGGGGTGGCGGGCGAGAATGTCGCGGACGGGAAGAGGGGCGAGGTCGGACCGCCTGCCATCGATCATGAGGAGAGCATCCCGCCGGGCGGGCGAGCCGCCTATGACGCAGATCATCCCGTGAGGTCAGCCGAGCAGCGCCTGGCAGCGCGGGTACGGCGCGAGATCCTTCAGTCCGCTCGCCGTCAGGAGCAGCTGGTCGCCGAGCTTGACGCCCTCCCGGCCGCCCGACTCTCCGACGTAGAGCTCCACGACGAGCGCCATGTTCTCCTCGAGGACCCAGTCGCCGTTGGGCTGAGGGTCGTCGGGATAGGCGACGCTGGGACTCTCCTCCTCGAGGCCGATCGAGTGGATCATGACCTCGTAGCGCTGCGGGAGGTACTTCGCCGGCAACCGGGGCGCCCGCGCGGCCAGCTCGTGGCCGCTGAGGCCCGGACGGATCCGCTCCTTCATCGCCGCGATCCAGTCGTTCGCGACCCGGTAGAGCTCGCGCTGCGTCGCCGTCGCGGGCCGGTCTCCGCAGAGGAACGCGCGGGATACGCAGAAGAAGTACCCCTCGACCCCCACGGCGTCCGTGTCGACGTAGACGAGGTCGCCCGCCTCGAGAGGCCGGGCGGTCGCCTCGGCGCGCCACGGGTTCGTGTTGGGCCCCGAGCAGACGGTGCTCGTCGCGAGGTGCTCGCCGCCGCGGCGCAGCAGCGTCTCCGAGAGGATCGCCAGCAGCTCGCGCTCGCGGACGCCCGGGGCGATCGCGCGCTCGAGGTTCCCGAGCATCTCGACGACGATCGCACCGTTACCGAGGAGGAGCGCGATCTCCTCGGGCGTCTTGACGGCCCGGGCGGCGGTCGTCACGGGCGCGGAGTCGGTCAGGGTCAAGCCCTCCCGCGAGAGCGCGAGATAGCCCGGCGTACCGAGACGGTCGACCGCGAGTCGCCTCGAGGAGAGGCCGCGCTCCGCAAGCGCGCCGGCGACCTGCCGGGCGAACGCGGCCGCCCGCGCGTCGGTATCGTCGTAGAACTCCCAGGCGGTCATCGGACGGACGTCCAGCGACTGCGCCGCGTCGCGGAAGAGGTGCACGGCGTTGGGATAGTCGAAGAGGATGGGCCGGCCCTCGGCGCCGACGAGCGCGCAGCGGACGAACGTGGTGTTGCTCCAGATGGGCATCGCCGAGGTTCCGGTCGCGTAGCGGATGTTGGGATCGTTGAAGAGGAGGCAGGCCTCGACGTCTCGGGCGCGCATCGCGGCCTGGAGACGCGCGAGCCTGCCCGCTCGCAGGCGCGTGCGGTCGACGGAGAGGGAAGCCGTGTCGCTCACGCCGCCGCTTCGGGGAACTCTCGGTCGGCGCGGATCCAGCACCACAGGAGCGCCCCGACGAGCGCGAAGACCGTCCCCGTGCCGAGGGCGGCGGGCCACCCGAGGACACGCACGGTGAACGGCACGAGGAGGGCGCCCACGCCGCCGACCGCGCTGCCCGCGGTGTTCATGACCCCGCAGGCGGAGGAGGAGTGCGTACCCGACACCGAGATCGCCGCCGACCAGTAGACGGCGTCGGAGGCCTGCTGGAAACCGAGGCAGAGCGACAGGAGCACGACGGCGAGGATCGGCGCGGAGGCCTCGGCGCCCGCGACGAGCAGCAGTCCGGAGACGGCCACGCTCACGAGGGCGACCCGGCGGTGGGCGAGCCGCTTGCCGATGCGCTTCGAGAGGCGGTCGCAGAGGCCGCCGCCGAGGAGCGCTCCGATCGCGCCCGTGATCCACGGCGCCGAAGAGTAGAAGCCGCTCTCGAGCACCTTCATCCCGCGGTCGTCCACCAGGTAGATGAAGAGCCAGTTGAAGAAGAAGAAGAAGACGTAGTTGCTGCAGAAGTAGCTGGCCGTGAGGAGGAGGACCTGCGGGTCCCGCAGCATGCGTCGCGCGCTGCCGGGCGCCGGCGGCCCGCAGAGGCTGGCGGGCCGGCCGAGGTCGATGAGGGCGCGCTCGGCCGCGCTCACGCCGCGGTGCTGCGCCGGCGCGTCGCGGACGTACCACCACCAGACCGCGGCGAGGACGAAGGCGAGAGGCGCGGTGAGCGCGAACGACTGCCGCCAGCCGAACCGCAGCATGAGCCACGCGATCAGGGGACCGGTCGCGGCCGCGCCGAGGGTCAGGCCGGCGTTGCCGAGGCTGCTCGGGAACGCCCAGCCGGTGACCGGGAACCAGTTGCAGGTCAGCGCGCCGCCGGTCGCCGGGAAGTAGGGCGCCTGCGCCGCGCCCATGAGCGCGCGGAGCACGATCAGGAGGAGCAGGCTCGACGCGACCGTCGCGGCTCCTCGCGTCGGCACGAGCGCCGTCAGCACGTTGAAGGCGCCCCAGAGGAGCGCCAGGAGCGCGATCGCGCGGCGCGAGCCCACCCGCTCGGCCCAGGCGCCGCCGGGGAACTGGAATGCGGCGTAGGCCCACGCGAACGCGGCGAGCACGACCCCGAGCTGCATCGGCGTCAGGCCCAGCTCCCGCATCATCGGCTCGCCCGCGATGGACATGTTGGTGCGGAGCAGGTAGGCCACGAACGCCGCCAGGCAGATCAGGCCGAGGATCCTCCACCGCACGGCGGTGGGGCGCCCGCCGGGGGCGAGGGCGGCGGAGACGGCCCGGGCTTCGGACATGGGTCGGCGCAAGTTACCATCCTCGCCATGCGGGAGCGGCGCTACAATTCCCGGCCGGACACGGGAGGTTGACATGAGACGAACCCACCCTCGATTCCCGTCCCTGTTCGTCGCCGCGATGGTGGCCGGAGCTCTGGGGCTCCGCGCCGAGCAGCAGCCGCCGACGCCGGTCGGCGAGGCGCTCACGCCCGACCAGGCGGCGCACCGCTGGCTCGATGTGGATGGCAAGCCGCTACCCTTCGAGACCGAGGACCAGCTCCTCGATTTCCTGAGGACGGCCAACGTCGTCTCGGACAAGACGATCACCAGCGGCGGCATCACGATGCCGCGCAAACTCGTGATCGAGAAGGACGGCGTTCGCGCCAACGCGATCTTCCGCGCCGTCGACGAACAGAAGATGCAGGGCAACACCGGCGGCGGACGCGCCGACCTCTTCTTCCGCGACTGCTACATCTTCGAGCCGGCCGCCTTCGAGCTCTCCCGGATGCTCGGCCTCGACAACGTCCCGCCTTCGACGCTGCGTAAGGTCCAGAACACGAAGGGCAGCATCCAGATCTGGCTCGAGCACGCGATGACGGACGAGAAGAAGGCCAAGGACAACATCCAGCCACCCGACGATCAGCAGTGGCAGAAGCAGCTGCAGATCATGAACGTGTTCGACCAGCTCGTGTTCAACACGGACCGCAACAAGGGCAACATCCTGATCGATCCGAACTGGAAGCTCTGGATGATCGACCACACGCGCGCCTTCCGTCGGATCCCGGACCTGCAGAGGTCGCCCGTCCTCAATGTGTGCGAGCGCAACCTGTACCACAACCTCCAGGCGCTCGACGAGGCGGCAGTTCGGGACCGCCTCAAGGACTACCTGACGAGCTACGAGTTCGATGCCCTCTTCAAGCGCCGAAAGATGATCGTCGACCGCTACGCCAAGCTCATCGCCGACAAGGGGGAGGACAAGGTCCTCTACACGTGGGTCGAGACGCCCGCCCCGGCGGCGGCGACTGCGGCCGCGCCGGGGTCCAACTAGCCGGCCGGGGTCTCAGCCCGCGCCGCGCTGCGCGAGCTGTCGCTTCGCCGCGCGCGCGGTCTCGCGGAGGAGCGGATCCTCCGCGTCGATGCTCGACTCGACGTGGACGGCGAGCTCGACGAGCCCGAGGACGCCGATCGAGCGGAGGCCGCACGCCTTGAGCCACGGATCGTCGCTCGCGACGAGCGCCGCCGTGAGGTCCTGAGGCGTGGGCGTGGAGGCGCCGGTGCGGCGAAGCGCCGGGAGGAGCTGCTCGTCCGGAGGGGCCGTCGGGTCGAGCAGCGACACGAGGGTCTTGCGCAGTCCGCCATCGATGTTGAGCTCCAGGAATTCGAGCGCGTGATCCCTGGCGGTGATGTCCCCGGAGCGCAGCCCGTAGTGCGCGCTGCGGAAGTCCGTGTCGGGGTAGAGGAGCGAGAGGATCCGGAAGATGCACTCGATCTCCCGGTCGTGAGCGGCTTCGAGCCGGCGCACGATCTCGTCCGGCTCCTGGGGAGGCCCGGCCTGCCGCCCGGCCACCGACGAGATCTGCGCGGTGCGCGTGTGCAGCATCATCTCGAAGCCGAGCGCCGCCTGGAGGCGCGAGTGGTCGATCGCGGTCTTCGGCCCGGCGCTCCGAAGCTGGTTGAGCGCCCAGATGGTGCGGAACCGCAGCTCGGGATCGCTCTCGAGGAGGTTCTCGGCGAGCGCGTTGGCCGCGCCCTGGCTCCCGAGTCGCGCGAGGACGGCAGGGATCTCGAGGCGCGCGGCGTGCGGGACGTCCTCGTCGAGGAGCTGGTCGCGCAGGCTGCCGAGCACCCGGTCGCCCATCGTGGCCAGCGCCTCGATCGCCTCCTCGCGCACGCGTCCGTCGCCGAGGAGCTCGATCAGCCGCGGCGCCGTCTTGCGCTTGCGAAGCTTGCCGGAGGACCGAACGGCCGCGCGCAAGACATCCGGATCCTCGTCGCCGAGGAGGGTCTCGAGCTGGACGTCGAACGCATCCGGCAACCGGCCGAGGAGCGACGCCGCCTCGACCCGCGAGCGCCGCCCGGCCTCGCCCCGCTCGGCGATCATTCGGTCCAGGAGGAGCTGGGCCTCCGGGATGCGCTCCTGGTCGCCGGACTGCGCCAGGAAGGAGATGATCCCCGAGGTCACCGAGACGTCTTCGAAGGAGCCGAGGTCCGCGATCCGCGTGAGAGGGTCCTGGTTCGTGTGGTGGGATAGGAACAGGAGCGCCGCGGAGCGCACCTCGCCGTCCGGGTCCCGCAGCATCTCCTCGACGCGGGGGAGGACCCAGAGGTCTCCGGAGGAATCGAGCAGCTCGATCGCCCGGCGCCGCACGGCGGCGTCGGCGTGGCCGAGGAGGTCGCGCACGCCGGGATGCGTCGCCGCGGGACTCTGCGAGACGCCAAACATGTCGAGGGCATAGAGCACCTGACGCGAGTCTCCCGAGCTGAGCTGCGATGCGAGGATTTCGGCGGTCGATCGGTCGATCACCGGCGCGAGCTGCTTCTCGGCGTCGAGCCGCCGCTGGCGAATGCTCTGCAGGAGGGTCGAGCCGTAGCGGCGGCGCGCCACGATCGCCGCGGCGATCCAGGCGCCGGCGAAGACGAGGTTGATCCACGAGACTCTCTGCGCCGACCAGTGCAGGCGGTCGGTGAAGATGGCGAGGGCGAGGCCCGACAGCCCGTCGCCCATCCGCCAGATGATCGTGTCGATCGCCGACTTGGCTTGCAGCTTGACCTCGGCGGGGATCGGCAGGAAGAGCAGCTCGACCGAGGACTTGTCCAGGGAGTAACGGAGAACCGCGTCGGTGCTCTTCAGCGCGATGGCCGTCGCCAGGGTCCCCACGAGGAGGACCGCGAGCTCGCTGCTGAAGACGGCCAGCGGGACGACGAGAAGGGCGGGCCCGAGGCCGAACCGCCGGAGGAACCGCGAGGTGAAGGCGAGCTGAAAGACGAGACAGACGATCCCCGCCCAGAAGCTGAACTGGCCGAAGAACGCCGTCAGCGCGTTCTTGTCGGGATACGCGGCCTTGGCGATGGCCTTGAACTGCCAGCCGGCGAAGCAGGTCGCGAGCGACGCGAGGACGATCAACGACGCGATCGAGACGAGATAGGGCGAGGAGACGATGACGCCGAGGCTCTCCCGGAGATTCTTGGACGCCGGCTCCGCGTGGGGCGTCTCGCCGGGGCCGAGCGACCTCCCGCGCTCCCGCCAGAGCAGAACCACCAGCACCGTGCAGGCGGCGAGCAGGAGGGCCATGACGAGCAGGAGGCTCTCGGTCCCGAGCCCCTTCGTCTTCGCCAGCCGGTCCGCCAGGAGACCCGAGAAGGGCCAGCCGAGGATGCCGCCGGCGGCCACGAGGCCGAAGACGCGTTTCGCCTCACGCGTCGTCAGCAGGTAGTTGGCGAGCGTCCACACCTGGGTGGGGGCGATGACGCCGACGATCCCGACCCAGATGTAGAAGACCGGAAACTGCCACGTCCAGGCCGGGTGGTACTTGGCGAGGTACCAGAACCCGCCCTGGATCGCGGCGAAGACGAGCAGGCACCCGACGAGCAGGTCCCGCAGCTGCACCCGCCGGCCGATCGCCACGTAGATGGCCACGACGAAGCCCACGGAGAGCGCGATCGCCATGTCGGCGTAGGGGAGCTTGGACGCCTTGAACGCGCTCAGGAAGAGCGCGTCGCGCGCCGTCTTGCCCAGGAGATAGGCCGTGATGACCAGGAACAGATAGGCGAAGAGCAGCCCGCCCCGACGCCCCTCCCCGCGATGGAGGTTGAAGATTCGCCCGAGGCGGCCCACGGGCATCGGCACGGTCCGCGTGGCCGGACCGGTCATGGCGCCCAATCGAAGAGCACGGCCTGCTCTCCCCGTTCCCGGATCCGCGCGTCGAGGAAATCGACCAGCTTGCGGCGCCGGCCGAGGAGGCCCGCGATCTCGGCGGGCCGGAGATCCTCCTTCACGCTCTCGGTGATCGCCGCGTCTTCGACCGCGCGGAGGTTGCGCCAGAAACCGCGCTCGCACCAGACGATGTCCCCGGCGTCGCGGAGGTCCTCGCCCGGACGGAAGGCGCGCGTATGGTCGATGAGCCACATGTGCCAGTCCGGCCCGTAGAGCGTGTTGCCCTGGTTGCGGTCGGTGTTGCCGATCAGCGCGTCCCACGCCATCCGCATCTGGAGGTGACGCTGCCAGTCCAGGCGCGCGGGCGGCTCGTGCTTCTGCTTGCGGCGCTCGGTCTCGGTCGTCGCGCCCTCGATCCAGATCTGGACCGACCCGGGCTCGCCCTCGAGGCGTCGAAGAGTCGCGGGCGGGACGTTGTCGACGCCGAGCAGGAGCCCCAGCCGGTAGGCGGCGGGCTCGAAGCCGTAGAAGTCGCGCTCCACGACCCCGTGACCCAGGGCGGCCATCGTGTCCTCGGCGTGAATGGCGCGGAAGACGGCATGGGCTCGGACGCCGTCGCGCTCCAGGGTCAGGCGGCGCACGTGCGTGATGCCCTCGTTGATGACCTCGACCTTCACCACCCTCGCCTCGCGAAGGAAATCGAGCAGCGCGGCATCGTCGGCGAAGGGGAGAGGGCGGCCGTCCGCATCCACGAAGACGCGGCCGTTTGGCGCCGGAGAGGAGTCGGCGGCCTTCGCCGGCGGGGCCGAGAGGACCTGGGGCGGCTCGCCGGGGTAGATCGCGCGGACGGTCTCTCCGGCGATCTCGAGCGCCGAGCCTCGCCCGCCCTTGTAGAACACGGCGTTCATTCCCGTGTCGATGAGGAAGACCGTCCCGGCGAAGCGCACGCGGATCTTCCCGTCATGCTGGGGCGTGTGCGCCGCGACGATGCGGGAGAGCTGGAATGCCGCAAGCAGCTTCGGCGTCTCCGCGTCGCCCTGCTCGTCGGTCCACTCGGCGTAGCCGCGGAACCAGAGGGGCCCGTCCGGGGAGTTCATCGTCCAGCTCGACCAGTCGAGGAACTTCTCGTAGAGCTTGCGCCGCTCCGCGTCGCCGGCGGCGAGGGGGATCTCCTCGCGCAAGGACTGGAGCGTCTCCTGCAGGTCGGAGAAGGGGAGCGTCACGCCGTCCGCGACGAGGCGCTGACGGTCGGCGTCGTAGGCGGCGATGTCCTCGTGGATGCGGCGGTCGATGTCCGCGAGCGGCTTTCCCGCGAAGGACGGCGCGATCCCGCCGTGCACGAACGCGGTTCCTTCGAGCGCGACCACGGCCGAGTGGCCGCGCAGCCACTTGCCGTAGACCCCGGCGGGGCCGAGCGCCTCCGCGTGCTCGACGTAGCCGGGAGGGTGCGCCTGCATCCACGCCTCGCGTGCGGCGGCGTCGGTCGCCGGCTCGGGCATGCGCAGCCGCGCGGCGCGCCGCTTGCGCCAGTCGACCACCTGACGCCACGCGTCCTCGCGCCGCTTCTCCGACTGGGCGTCGGCGAACTCGGCGTAGCTCGCGGGCGCGACGTAGCGCAGGTCCCCGGTGATGTTCATGACTTCGTGGTTGCCGAGGAGCGGCACGACGCGGCCGCCGCCCTTCGCGGCCGCCTGCTCGAGGGCCATGACGAAGTCGAAGACGGAGCGCATGCTCGGGCCGCGGTCGATCAGGTCGCCCGTCTGGACCAGGATCGTCGAGCCCCCCGCCCAGGAACCGGCGGCGTCGATCACGCCGGCCTGCGCGAGGATGGCCTTGAACGCCGGAAGATCGCCGTGGACGTCGCCGACGGCGACGATTCGAGGCGCCGCGGCGGTGACCGAGGCCCAGAAGAGAAGGACGGACGGGGCGATCCGGCGGAGGAGACCCGCCGGGCGGCGCAAAAACAGCCTCGAGATGGACATTGCCAGGATTCTATTCGACGCCTAAACTTTCGGGCTCCTCGACCGTAACCTGTTCGCGCCGAGGGCAAGAGGAGCCCCTAAGGAGAGACGATGCCGAAGAACCTGAAGCATGCCCTGATCGCCCCGAGCCTCCTGGGGATGCTGGCGCTCTCGCCGGCCCCGAGCGTCGGGATCGACGTGGTCGGGATGGACAAGGCGGTCAAGCCGGGCGACGACTTCTACGCGTTCGCCAACGGCGCCTGGATGAAGACGACCGAGATCCCGCCGGATCGATCGAGCGTGGGCTCCTTCTCGATCGTGGAAGAGATGGTCACCCAGCGCACCTCCGCGCTCCTCGAGGAGGCCGCGAAGGCGGGGCAGCCGGCCGGCTCGGACGGGGCGAAGGCCGGGGCCTACTACCAGGCCTTCATGAACGAGAAGGCGATCGAGGATCGCGGATTCGGCCCCATGAAGGCGGAGCTCGCGGAGATCGCCGCGATCGGCGACCGTGCCGCCCTCGCCCGGGTGCTGGGGAGCGAGCTGCGGGCCGACGTCGACGCGCTGAACAACACGAACTTCCATACCGACCGGCTTTTCGGCCTCTGGGCGGCGCCGGGGTTCGAGAACCCGAACGTCTTCGCGGCCTACCTGATGCAGGGCGGGCTCGGCATGCGCGACCGGGACGACTACATCCACACCGACCCGAAGTCCGTCGACCTCCAGGGCAAGTACCGCGAGCACGTCACCGCGGTCCTCCGCCTCGCGCAGGTGCCGGACGCGGAGGCCCGCGCCGCTCGGATCTACGCGCTCGAGAAGCGCATCGCCGAGACGCACGTCTCGCGGACCGACTCGGTCGACGTCCACAAGGCCGACAATCCGTGGAAGCCGGCGGACTTCGCGGCGAAGGCCCCGGGGCTCGACTGGGCCGCGTACTTCGCGGCGGCCGGCCTCTCCGGGCAGCCGACGATCATCGTCTGGCATCCGTCCGCCGTCGTCGGCGCCTCGGCGCTCGTCGCCAGCGAGCCGCTCGACACCTGGAAGGACTACCTCACGTTCCACGCGGTGGACCGCGCCTCGGCCCTGTTGCCGCGGGCGTTCGCCGACGAGCAGTTCCACTTCTACGGCACGGTCCTCACCGGCGCCAAGCAGCCCCGCGACCGCTGGAAGCGCGCCGTCGCCGCGACGAACGCCGGACTCGGGTTCGCGGTCGGGCGGATCTACGTGCAGCGCTACTTCCCGCCGGAGGCCAAGGCGCAGGCGCAGGCCATGGTCGAGAACATCCGGGCCGCGTTCGTCCGCCGCATCGACCGGCTCGAGTGGATGTCGCCGGCGACCCGCGAGAAGGCGAAGGCCAAGGTCGGCACGCTCTACGTCGGCATCGGATATCCCGAGAAGTGGCGCGGCTATTCGGGGCTCACGGTCGACCCCGCCGACCCCTTGGGCAACCAGCGGCGGGCGGAGCTCTTCGAGTACAAGCGCAGCGTGGCGGCGCTCGGCAAGCCGGTCGACAAGTCCGAGTGGTGCATGACGCCGCAGACCGTCAACGCCGTGAACCTGCCCCTTCAGAACGCGCTGAACTTTCCGGCGGCGATCCTGAACCCCCCGTTCTTCGACGCGTCCGCCTCGGCGGCGCAGAACTACGGCGGCGTCGGCACCGTGATCGGCCACGAGATCAGCCACAGCTTCGACGACCAGGGCAGCCAGTTCGACGCCGACGGGCGGCTGGCGAACTGGTGGACGCCGGCCGACTTCGCGCACTTCCAGGAGGCCTCCGCGCGCCTCGCCGCCCAGTACGACGCCTACGAGCCGCTGCCGGGCCTCCATCTCAACGGCAAGCTGACCCTCTCCGAGAACATCGCCGACGTGGCCGGCGTCTCGGCCGCCTTCGACGGATACCGCGCCGCGACGGCGGGAAAGGCCCTCGCGCCGCAGGCCGGCTTCGGCGGCGACCAGCAGTTCTTCCTCTCCTTCGCCCAGATCTGGCGGCGCAAGCAGCGCCCCGAGCTGACGCGGGGTCTGGTCATGACCGACGGCCACTCGCCCGGCGAGTTCCGCGCCGATGCGGTCCGCAACGTCGACGCCTGGTACCCGGCGTTCGACGTGAGGGAGGGGGAGAGGCTCTACCTCGCTCCCGGCGCCCGCGTGCGGGTCTGGTAGCCGACGACGGCAGCGGACACGTCATGTTGCGTTCATGGTGCCGAGCGTAACGTGATCCTCCACAACCGCGGTGCAAGTAGGCACCTCGGAAAAAGGAGAAGTTGAGATGAAGAAGTCCCTGATCATGGCCCTGGCGCTTGGGCTCCCGGTGGCCGCGATCGCCCAGCAGTCGGCGGCTCCCGCTCCGAAGCCGACCGCCGCCGCGACGACCGAGAGCAAGAAGACGACGGAGACCAAGTCCGAGTCGACCGAGAAGAAGGCCGGCACCACGACCACCACGAAGAAGCACCACAAGAAGAGCACCACCAAGAAGTCGACCTCGACGGCCCCGGCTCCGGCTCCGACGCCGAAGTCCTAGTCTTTCCCCTCGAACGGTTTCGACGGCGCGCCTCGCGGCGCGCCGTTTTGTTTTGGGGTGCGCGCGGGGAGGGCCGCCGTTCGCGATATAACGGACGCACGATGCGCGGCACCCATGGATGGTCCGAGGTCGACGCCGCCCGGAAGCGGGAGATCCTCGACGCGATCGTCTCCGGCCAGGCCACGCGCGGGCCCGTGCACGCCGAGATCGACATCACCGATCGCTGCAACGTCGCCTGCTACTTCTGCAACCAGCAGGACGTCCGCACCAAGGACCAGATCTCGCTCGCGCACCTCAAACGCCTGGTGGACGAGCTCGCCGAGAACGGCCTGCGGTCGATCCGCATGTCCGGCGGCGGCGACCCGCTGTTCCACCGCGAGATCCTGGAGTTTCTCGACCACCTCCACGCGCGCGGCGTCGTCATCGACAACCTGACGACGAACGGCGCCCTCCTCAACGCGGCGATCGCCCAGAGGCTCGTGGCGCACGGCGCCCGCGAGGTCATCTTCTCGCTCAACGCGGTCGATGCGGCCGACTACCACCGGATGATGCAGGCGCAGCCGGCGACTTTCCAGAAGGTCGTGGACAACGTGCGCGGCCTCGTCGCGGCGCGGGGCTCGGGCGACTCTCCGTGCGTCGTCGTGCAGTTCCTGATCGACCGCGAGAACTACCGGGAGCTGCCGCGGATGTACGAGCTCGGCCGCGGCCTCGGCGCCGACCGCATCTCGGTCGCCGCGGTCCTCGACATCCCGCTCGACCGGATCCGGCAGGACGTGCTCCTGCGGGCCGGCGACGCCGAGGCCCTCCGGCCCTACCTGACCGCGATCCTCGAGCGGGACAGGCTGGACCGCCGGCTGCAGATCGAGTTCCCGCACCTCGAATGGCGCGCCGTCTACGACGCGATCCAGCGCGAGCTCGGCTACACGGAGGAGCCGCCGCTCTTCCCGACGGCGCCGGCCTTCCGTGAGGCCAACGGCCACTGCTTCTTCGGCTGGTATACGGCGACCATCCGTGGCAACGGCGACCTGTATCCCTGCTGCCTGCTCATGCAGCCGGACTACCCGCCGCTCGGCAACGCGCTCAACGGCCGCTTCGTGGACCACTGGAACGGCCCCGCGTTCACGCGGATGCGGGAGGAGCAGCGCGAGGTCCTCCTGGCGGGCGACGGCGCGAAATTCGATCCGGAGCGTCACACGATCATCCGGCGCCAGTGCGTCGAGCACGGAGCCTGCTGGCTCAAGAATCTCTACTTCCGGGGAGACCAGGAGTTCTACGCCGACCTGGCGAAGGCGCTCGATTCCGTCCGCGCGGCGCCGCGTCCGCGCGTGACGCTGGGAGGAATCCTCCGCTCGTTCCGGGGCGTGTGACGCACCGCACGGCTCGAGCCGTCTCGCTCGCGGCGTAATCTTCGCGGCCCTCGGATTGTCCTTCTCCGCTCGGTTACTATCCGGGCGAAGGAGCCGGCCGCCGGTCGATGCCATTCGCTCACGCCATGGCGACTCAGACGAAACGCCGGGTCCGCCGCCGATGAGACTCCTCGGTCCCGATCGGCTCTCGCGCTGGAGCTCGCTCATCCTGCTGGGCCTCGGCGTGCTCATGACCGTCGGGATCGCGATCCTCAGTCAGACCGCGCTCTCGCTGCTCTCGGGAGTGCGGGCGTACGTCGGCGGGGAGGGGCTCTGGTCCAAGGGCCAGAAGGACGCCGTCCACTGGCTGGACCGCTACGCGGCAACCGCGGATCCCAAGGCCCTCGCGGCGTACCGCGCCGCCGTCGCCGTGCCTCTCGGCGATCGGATCGCGCGCGAGGAGCTCGAGAGAGTCCATCCCGACGAGGCCGTCGCGAGGGCGGGATTCCTCCAGGGCCGCAATCACCCGGAGGACATCGACGACATGATCTGGATCTTCCGGGATTTCCAGTTCGTCGGCTACTTCCAGAGGGCGCTCGCCATCTGGAGACAGGGCGACGCGGAGATGGCGCGGCTCGTGGCCGCGGGCGACCGTCTCGAGCAGGCGGTCCAGCGCGCCGCGCTGCCGGAGGAGCTCGCGCCGATCCTGGCGGAGATCGACGCCGTCAACGCCCGCGTGACGCCGCTCGAGGACCGCTTCTCGTACACGCTGGGGGAGGCGGCGCGGTGGGCCCGCGGCCTGGCGCTGCTCTTCATCGTGGGCGCCGCGATGCTCCTGTTCGTGCTGGGGGCGGCGATCGTGCGCCAGCTCTACGGGCGGGTCACCTCCTCCGAGGAGCGCTACCGCAGCGTCACCGAGACCGCGACGGACGGAATCCTGGCCGTCGACCAGCGCGGGCGGGTGCTGTTCGGCAACGCCGCGGCGGCGCGGATCTTCGGCTACCCGGCGTCCCGGATCGCGGGGCGCAGCGCCCTCGAGCTGGTCCCCCGGCGGCTGCGCGAGCGTGCAGCGGCACTGCTGCGCGGCGCGCTCCTCGCCGAGCAACGGGAGCCCGGCACGACCCACCGGGTCTACGGCCTCCACGCCGACGGGCGGGAGATTCCCCTCGAGGTCTCCTTCGGCGAGAGCCGGGACCACGGGCGCCGCGTCTTCACGGGCGTCATCCGCGACATCACCCTGAGGCTGCAAGCGGAGAACGAGATCGAGCGCCTGGCCTACGAGGACCCGCTGACCCGCCTCCCGAACCGTGCGCTGTTTCACGACCGCCTCCGCCAGGCGCTGGCGCACGCCCAGCGCGAGAACGAGCCGCTCGCGTTGATGTTCCTGGACCTCGACGACTTCAAGCTCACCAACGACTCGCTGGGACACACTTTCGGGGACGGGGTCCTGAGCGAGGTCGGCCGCCGCCTGGTCGGGGTGCTCCGCGCCGAGGACACGGCCGCGCGGCTCGGCGGCGACGAGTTCATCGTTCTCCTGCCCCGGTCGGGCGAGGCCGACGCCGTCGAACAGGTCGCCGGGAAGATCCTCGAGCGCGTCCGCGGGCCGATCGAGCTGCAGGAGGAGACGGTCCTGGTCACGGGATCGATCGGAATCAGCCGCTTCCCGGCGGACGGCGCGGACCCGGAGACCCTCCTGCGCAACGCGGACATCGCGATGTACCGAGCGAAGGAAAAGGGCGGGAACGGCTTCGAGCTGTTCACGACCCAGATGGACGAGCGGATGTCGCGCCGCTACGCCATGCAGCGCGCGCTCCACCTCGCGCTCGAGCGGGGCGAGTTCTCGCTGCACTACCAGCCGGTCTGTCGCACCGGCGACGAGCGCATCGCGGGCGTCGAGGCTCTGCTGCGCTGGAACCACCCCGAGCACGGCGAGCTCCCGCCTTCCGAGTTCATCCCGATCGCCGAGACCTCGCCGATCATGCTCCCCCTCGGGGAGTGGGTCCTGTCGTCGGCGTGCGCCCAGTTCCGTGCCTGGCTCGACGACGGGCTGCCGATCGAGTGGGTCTCGGTCAACCTCTCCGCCCGGCAGTGTCAGCAGGCCTCGCTCCCCGAGACGGTCGCGCGCATCCTTGCGGAGCGGCGTCTCGAGCCGGAGCGAATCCGGCTCGAGCTGACGGAGACCTCGGCCACCAGGACCCTCGAGACCTCCGCCCGCACCCTCGCGGCGCTGCGCGCGCAGGGAATCCGGATCCTCATGGACGACTTCGGCACCGGCCACGCCTCGATCGGCGCGCTCCGCACCCTGCCGGTCGACGCGCTCAAGATCGACCGGCACCTGATCGAGCGGCTGGACGTCTCCCGCGCGGATGCCGCGATGGTTCGGGCCATCATCGAGATGGCGCACGGCCTGGGGCTGACGGTCGTCGCCGAGGGGGTCTCCCAGGCGTCGCAGCTCGAGTTTCTCCGCCGACATGGCTGCGACGAGTTCCAGGGGTTCCTCTTCAGCGGGGCGGTGCCTCCGGAGGAGGTCGCGGCACGCCTGCGGCCGGTCGCCGACCGGCCGAGTCGTCCCGCCTGATCGTCAGCCGTCAGCCGTCAGCCGTCAGCCGTCTATCGGTCAGTCGACTTCGCCGCCGCGCTCGTGCGCCCTCGCGACTTCGATCGCCTTGCGGTAGCGCGGGTCGCCGCGGAGATTGTCCAGGTCCTCGTCCCGGCGGATCGTCGAGGCCTCGTCGAAGCCCGCGTCGATGGCCTTGAAGAGCCAGTCGAAGGCGACGTCCTTCTGATCGAGGTGCGAATAGGCGCAGGCGAGGTTGTACATGGTGGTCGGCTTGCGGTAGCCCAGCTCGAGCGCCTTGTGGAACGCCTCGGCCGCGACCTCCGGTCTCTCCGCGGCGAGCGACGCGTAGCCCACGTTGTACCAGGCCCGTCCGCTCTGCGGATTCTTCTGGGCGTAGTCCTCGAAGCGCCGGGAGGCTTCGCGCCACTTCGAGCGCTCGGGGTGGAAGCCCCAGCCGCCCGTCCAGTAACCGGGCAGCGCGAGGTCCCGGGCTTCGCGGGACAGGCGCGCGAACTCGGGATCGCCGCGGAGGGAGTCGAGGTCGTCGTCCGTCTTGAAGAGGTCGGGCTGATCGAACCCGGCCGCAAGCGCCTTCGACAGCGAGTCGAGGGCCGCCTGGCGGTCGCCGGCGAGCGCGTGGGCGCACGCCTGGTTGTAGAGCGCCGTGCCCGCGCGGTAGTCGCGGTCGGCCGCGCCCTGGTACGCCTTGACCGCGAGGTCGTAGCGGCCGGCGTCGGCGAGCTCCTTGCCGACGTGGAAGTAGGACTCGCCGTTGCTCGTCTGACGCGCCTCCAGCCGCTCCCAGCGGGTCGCGGCGGCGCGAGCCTCTCCCGAATCGGACCGCTCCGCGCGAAGGCGCGTCTTGATCTCGGCCCAGCGGGGATCGGTGCGCAGGTTGTCGAGGTCGTCGTCGTGGCCGACGTAACCGGAGAGATCGAAGCCCGACTGCTCGGCGCGCTCCAGCCAACGAAACGCCTCGTCGTTGTTGCCCATGAGCGCGTAGCCGCAGGCGATGTTGTAGCTCGCCGCATCCTCGCGGTAGCCCGCCGCGATCGCCTTCTCGAAGGCCTCGATCGCCTCGGGGTAGCGCTCGTCGTGGTGATAACCCATGCCCCGGCTGTACCAGTCCCTGCCGTTGCGGTCGCGGGACTTGTTCGAGGCCTTGACGAAGCCGAACCCGCTCCAGGCGGACGTCGAGGGCTCGCCCGAACGGACCGCGTGGACGACGAGGTCGGGCTCGGTCGACTCGACCGCGGGCGTCTCCGTCTCGGGAGCCGTGGCCTCGGGCGCCTCGGATGCCGTTGCGAGAGCGAAGGTCTCGTGCGCCGTCGCGGCCGGAGCCGCCGCCGCGCCGGAGGCGGGCGCCGTCTTCTTCGCGAAGGGGCAGATCGAGCCCGACGCGCTCTTCCTCGAGGCCGCGGCGGTCCGGGACGGCGAGGCGGAGCCTCGGGCCGTGATGCTCGCGACGGATCGCATCCCGCGGCAGGGAGCGGGCGCCGGCTCGACGAGCGTCACGCCGACGGTCGCGGCGAGCAGCCCGGCCGCCGCCCACCCCGCGCCTCCCGTCGATTGCCAGAGCCGCGCCGCACCGGGGTCGAGGATCGCGCGCAGGCGCTCCTCGAAGTGCGACGGGCGGACGGCGGCCAGCGCGGGGGCGACCGGGTGCGCGGGCGAACCGAGCGAGCGAAAGATGCCGAGCAGGTGGCCGGCGTAGACGGACGGCTTGATACCGGAGGCCAGGACGAGGTCGTCCGAGGCGCGCTCCGCGTCGCGGCGCACGCGGCGCGACAGCCACCAGGCGAGGGGATGGAACCAGTAGAGCGCGACGGCGAGCTCGGCGACGAGCACCGAGACCCAGTCCAGCCGCTTGACGTGCGCGAGCTCGTGGAGGAACACGACGCGCCGGCGCTCGACGGCCCACTGGCGCGCGGCGCGGCCGATGAGGAGCAGTGGCCGCAACAGTCCCGCGGTCATGGCCGCGGGGACGCTCGCGCTCTCCTTGAGCTCGACGGCACGTCCGACCGCGAGGCGCAGCGCCGCGGCGTCGCGCTCCTCGATCCACTCGGCGTCGCGCACGGTCTCGGCGGTCCGGGTGATGCGGCGCAGGCGGAGCCAGCCGACGGCGAGGCGCGCACCGACCGCGAGCGTGCCCAAGAGCCACGCCCAGAGGAGGACCGAGCCCGGGCCCGTCCGTCCGGCCACCGACGGGGCCGCCTTGGGGAGGAGCGGGATCTCGACGTGCAGCGGAAAGAAGGCCAGGACCGGCAAGAGGAGCGCGGCCGTCAGTCCGACGGTTCCGACGAAATGGCGCGCGGCGGCGCTGCGGTGCCGGAGCAGGAGGAGCAGGAGGGCCGTCGCCGCGAAGAGCACGGTGGCCCGGAGGGCGAGGTCGGTGGCGAAGTGCAGCGCCGTGGCGAGCGTCGGGTTCATCAGCGTCCCTCCAGTCGAGCCTGATCGATCAAATGGGACAAGCGGTCGAGCTCCTCGTCGGAGAGCTTGCCCGGAGAGAGATCGAGGAGCGCGGCCACGGCCTTCTCGGTCGAGCCGTCGAAGAACGTCTCCAGGACGCCGGCGAGAGCCGGGCGGCCGGCCCTCTCCCGGGCGACGGTCGGGAGGTAGACGTAGCGGGTCCCGTCGGCGACGTGCCGCACGTGGCCCTTCGTCTCGAGGATCCGCAGCATGGCGCGGACCGCCGAATAGCCGGGCGGGTCGGGGAGCGCGGCGAGGACCTCCGCCGCGGTCGCCTGGCGATCGCGGTAGAGCACGTCCATGATCTGACGTTCGCGCCGGGAGAGACTCGTGAGCGCCTTCCGTCCCCGCATCGGACTCCTTCCGTCGTTCCGAGGGTCTGGCCCGTCGTTCCGAGGGTCTGGGCCCTGGTGCTAAAAATCTAGCACATGCGGGATTTTTAGCACTCCGTCGGAAAGGGTTACGGGTCCCCGCACCAAAGGTTTCGCGGAAAGGCTCCCGGATCGCGGTCGGCGCCTTTTGTTAGACTCACCGGCTTCTCAGGAGAGCCGGTGGCGATTTTTGGCAAGAGCGACAGCACCCCGCAGGAGTCCCCGGCGCCGGAGCGCGCTCCCGCGGGCGGTCCCTCGGCGTCCGGGGGGACCACCGCGACGGTACTCGGGCCGAAGGCCCGGTTCGTCGGAGAGATCTCGGGGGACGAGGACGTCGTGATCCACGGGCGCTACGAGGGAAACGTCCGGGTCAGCCGCCGGGTCACCATCTCGGGCTCCGGAGAGCTCAAGGGCGACGTCCACGCGCGCACGATCGTGGTCGGCGGGCGGGTGCAGGGCCTGCTCCAGGCCGACGAGAAGGCCGAGCTGCTGGCGTCGGCCTCGGTCCAGGGAAACGTCCACGCCCCCAAAGTGATCATCGCCGAGGGGGCTCAACTCCAGGGGAGCGTGGCCATGTCCGCTGCGGCGGCGTCGCCCTCGAACCCCGGCGGCAACGAAGCGGAGGAGAACTGATGGCCACGGAGATCGCAATCGAGACGCAACAGAACCTGATCGGCGGCAAGTGGGTGCCGTCCGCGTCGGGCAAGACGTTCGAGAACCGCAACCCCGCCGACAAGGACGACCTGATCGGCCTCTTCCCGAAGAGCGACAAGCGGGACGTGGACGCGGCGGTCGCGGCCGCGAAGGCGGCCTTCCCGGGCTGGCGGAACACCCCCGCTCCGCGTCGCGCCGAGGTCCTCTACGCGGCCGGCGAGATCTTGAAGCGCGACAAGGAGAAGCTCGCGCGCCTGATGACCCGCGAGATGGGCAAGGTCCTGGCCGAGACGCGCGGCGACGTCCAGGAGGCGATCGACATGGCGTTCCTGGCCGCGGGCGAGGGCCGGCGGCTGTTCGGGTTCACCACTCCCTCCGAGCTCTCCAACAAGTTCGCCATGTGCGTCCGGCAGCCCGTCGGCGTCTGCGCGTTCGTGACGCCGTGGAACTTCCCGATGGCGATTCCCGCGTGGAAGTCGATGGCGGCCCTCATCGCCGGCAACACGATCGTCATCAAACCGGCGACGGACACGCCGGCGTCGGTCGTCGCGCTGGCGAAGGTCTTCGAGGAGGCCGGCCTGCCTCCCGGCGTCTTCAACGTGGTCATGGGATCCGGGGGCGAGGTCGGCGACCCGCTGGTCCAGCACCCCGACGTCAAGGTCGTCTCCTACACCGGCTCGACCGAGGTCGGCCGGCACATCTCCGAGGCGTGCGCGCCGACCTTCAAGCGGCTGCACCTCGAGATGGGCGGCAAGAACGCGATCCTCGTGATGGAGGACGCCGACGTCGACCTCGCCGTCGACGGCTCGGTCTGGGGCGCCTTCGGGACGACCGGCCAGCGCTGCACGGCGTCGTCGCGGCTGCTCGTGCATCGCGGCGTCTACAAGGAGTTCGTCGACAAGCTCGTCGCCCGCGTCCAGAAGCTGCGGGTCGGCAACGGGCTCGACGCGAACGTCGACATGGGGCCCTGCGTCTCGGAGAAGCAGCGCGAGACGGTGGCGAAGTACGTCGAGATCGGCAAGGCCGAGGGAGCGAAGCTGCTGACCGGAGGCGAGAAGCTCACGAAGGGAGACCTGGGGCGCGGCTGGTTCCACGCGCCGACGGTCTTCGCGGACGCCGACGCGAAGATGCGCGTCGCCTGCGAGGAGATCTTCGGGCCCGTCACGACGGTCGTGCCGATCGGCTCGCTCGAGGAGGGCATCAAGGTCGCCAACTCGGTCGCGTACGGGCTCTCGGGCTCGATCTACACGCAGGACGTCAACAAGGCGTTCACGGCGATGCGCGACTTCGAGACCGGGATCTTCTACGTGAATTCCTCGACGATCGGCGCGGAGGTACACCTGCCCTTCGGCGGCATCAAGGACACCGGCAACGGCCACCGCGAGGCGGGGATCGCCGGCCTCGACGTCTTCACCGAGTGGAAGTCGATCTACGTCGACTTCTCGGGCAAGCTCCAGAAGGCCCAGATCGACACGCACTGAAACGAGTCATGAGTCATGAGTGGCGGGTCATGAGCCGGCTCAAAACTCATGACTCACAACTCGAGACAGAGAGCTGAGCATGATCATCGGGCTGCCAAAGGAGATCAAGGACAACGAGAACCGGGTCGGCCTGGTCCCCGCGGGGGTCCAGACCCTGCGGGCGGCCGGCCACACGCTGCTCGTCGAGCACGACGCGGGCCTGGGCTCGGGGATTCCCGACGAGCAGTACGAGGCCGCCGGAGCGAGAATCCTGAAGACCGCCGACGAGGTTTTCCGGGAGGCGGAGATGATCGTCAAGGTCAAGGAGCCGGTGGGGCCCGAGTACCAGCGGCTCCGGCCCGGGCAGATCCTCTACACGTACCTGCACCTCGCGCCCGCGCGCGCGCTGACCGACATGCTCCTCGAGCGCAAGGTCGCGGGCGTCGCCTACGAGACGATCACGGCGGCCAACGGGTCGCTCCCGCTTCTCACGCCGATGTCGGAGGTCGCCGGCCGCATGAGCGTGCACGTCGGCGCCTACTACCTCCAGAAGTCCAACGGGGGCCGCGGCGTCCTGCTCGCGGGCGTGCCCGGCGTTCCGCCCGCCGACGTCGTGATCATCGGCGGCGGGGTCGTCGGCACGAACGCGGCGAAGATCGCCGCGGGCATGGGCGCGGACGTCACGATCCTGGACGTGTCGCCGGACCGCATGCGCGAGCTCGACGACATCTTCTACGGGCGCGTCAAGACGATCGCCTCCAACGCCCACACGCTGGAGGAGGGCTGCCGGAGGGCCGACCTGCTCATCGGCGCGGTGCTGATCCCGGGGGCGGCGGCGCCGAAGCTCGTCTCGCGCCAGCTCATCGCCCAGATGAAGAAGGGCGCCGTCGTCGTCGACGTCGCGGTCGACCAGGGCGGATGCTTCGAGACCACGCACGCGACCACGCATTCGGACCCGGTCTACACGGTCGACGGCGTCATCCACTACTGCGTCGCCAACATGCCCGGGGCCGTCGCGCGCACGTCCACCTTCGCCCTGACCAACTCGACCCTGCGCTACGCTCTCGAGCTCGCGAGCAAGGGCCTGAAGAAGGCGGTCGCCGAGAACCGCCATCTCGCCGAGGGCGTCAACACCGTCGACGGCAAGCTGACCTACAAGGCCGTGGCGGATGCGCAGGGACGGGCGTACACGCCGCTCGCCCAGGCCCTCGGCTAGGAGATCTTTTTTCGGGAACCTCCTCCGGGCCGGTGCGTAATCAAGGGAAGCGCCGGTGCGGCCGCCCGGGGTCCGTTCCGGCGAAGGGGAGGAAAACCATGCCGCTTTCGACTCCGCCAAGGGCAGGGCGAGCCCCGCTCCTGTTCGCCGCCCTTGCCCTCGCGTTCTTCTTCGCGTCGCGGCCGGCGCTCGCGGACACCCGGATGGAGAAGACCCTGAAGCTCGAGCCGGGAGGCGAGCTCCGGATCGACACCGACATGGGCAAGGTGACCGTCACGGGGACCGCCGAGCCGGGAGTCCACGTCGTGATCACGTCGAAGCACAAGGACCTGTACGAGCTTCTCCACTTCCGCTTCGAGGAAGGCGCGAGTTCGGCTTCGATCGTCGCGCGCAAGAAGCACAGGTTCAGTCTCTTCGGTCACGACGGGGACAACGTCCAGTTCGAGATCCAGGTCCCGGCGAGCACGCGCCTCTCGGTCGAGACCTCCGGCGGCGGGATCACGATCTCGGGTCTGCGGGACGCCGCCAGGCTCTCGACCTCGGGCGGCGGGATCAGCGTGCGGGACCACGTCGGCGACGTCGACACGGACACCTCCGGCGGCGGCATCCGGCTGCGCGACGTGAAGGGGAAGGTCCGCGCGAACACGTCGGGAGGCGGCGTGGTCGCCGAGGGGATCGACGGTCCGGTCCGCGCCGAGAGCTCGGGCGGCTCGATCGAGCTCGCGCGGGTGTCCGGAGACATCGACGCGGAGACCTCCGGCGGGGGGATCCGGATCGATCAGGCCGGCGGCCGGGTCCATGCGGACACCTCGGGCGGAGGAATCGAGGCGAGCTTCGCCAAGGGCAACTCGAAGGGCGGCACGCTCGAGACTTCGGGCGGGGGCATCGAGGTCGCGCTCGACCCCGAGGCGGACCTCGCGATCGAAGCGTCGGGCAACGCGGTCCGCTCGGACCTGCCGATCCGCGTCCGTGGCGAGATCTCGCGCGGAAACCTGAGCGGCAGCCTCGGCAAGGGCGGCGCCACACTCAGGCTGCACACGAGCGGAGGCTCGGTCCGGATCCAGAGCCTGTAGATCGGCCGGAGGCCGCGGGTCGCAAGCCGGAGGTCGGAGGTCGCAGGGGGGCGCGGTGTAGAGTCTCGCCCCATGATGATCGCGCTCGCTCTCGCCGGGCTCCTCTTCGCGACTCCCGCATCCCCTCCGGTCGTCTTCGCCGGCGCCACGCTCATCGACGGCACGGGCGCCGCTCCGGTGCCGCACGCCACCGTGGTGGTCGCCGACGGGAGGATCGAGTGCGCCGGCAAGGAGTGCAAGGCGCCGCCGGGGGCGCCGGTGACCGACGTCTCGGGCGCGTGGATCCTGCCCGGCCTCATCGACGCCCACGTTCACTTCGCGCAGACCGGCTGGGCGGACGGGCGGCCCGACGCCGCCGACGTCCGCGACCGCTATCCGTACGAGAAGACGGAGGGAGAGCTGGCCGCGAATCCGCAGCGCTTCTTCCGAACACAGCTCTGTTCCGGCCTGACCTCGGTCTTCGACGTCGGCGGTTACCCGTGGTCGATCGACATGGCGCGCCACGAGCGCGACGATCCGGCCGCGCCGCGCGTGTCCGCGGCGGGCCCGCTGCTGTCGACCCTCGACTTCTGGCTCAACCTCCCGGCCGAGCGTCAGTTCATCCACCTGAAGGACGCCGACGCGGGGCGCAGCGGCGTGCGCTACCTCAAGGCGCGCGGCGCCGACGCCGTCAAGGTCTGGTTCATCGTCACGCCCGAGCTGACCGTCGAGGCCTCGACCCCGGCGGTGATGGCGGCGGGGGACGAGGCGAAGCGGCTCGGCATCCCGCTCATCGTGCACGCGACCGGCCTGGCCGAGGCGAAGGTCGCGCTGAAGGCCGGCGCGCACATGCTGGTCCACAGCGTGGACGACCTGCCGGTCGACGACGAGTTCCTCGCCCTCGCGAAGGCGAACGACGCCGTGTACTGCCCGACGCTGACCGTATACGGCGGCTACGGGCGGCTCGCGGCCGCGGGCGGCGCGGCGCAGCCTCCGGCGATCGACGATCCCAATGGCTGCGTGGACGCGGAGACGCGGGCGAAGATCGCGCAGAGCACCACGCTGCCGAAGCTCGACGCGGCCCGGGACGCCTCGGTCGAGGAGCGGATCCGGAAGGCCGAGTCGATGATGGCGGCCAACCTCAAGCGCGTCTCCGACGCCGGGATCCGGATCGCGATGGGCACCGACGCGGGCAATCCGCTGACGCTCCACGGCCCGTCCATCTACGGCGAGATGGAGGCGATGCAGGCCGCCGGGCTCACTCCGATGCAGGTGATCGTGGACTCGACGCGCGGCGGCGCGATGGCCATGGGCGTCGAGAAGGTCACCGGCACGCTCGAGAAGGGAAAGGCCGCGGACCTGATCGTCGTCGCTTCCGACCCGACGCAGAACGTCGCGAACCTGCGCAAGCTCCGGTACGTGGTCCGCGCCGGTTCCGTCCAGACGATCCAGCACCTCCACGACGCCGCGTCGAAATGAATCCGTCCGGCGACGCGAGCCGGCGCGGCGCCGACGCCGCGCCGCGTTGGGATGTCGCCATCGTCGGTGCCGGCCCGACCGGCCTCGCCTGCGCGATCGAGCTCGGGCGACGCGGGATCCCCGCCGTCTGCTACGAACGCGGCGGAATCCTCGAGTCGATCCAGCACTTCCCCGAGGAAATGCGCTTCTTCTCGACCCGCGACCTGCTCGGCATCGCCGGCGTTCCGTTCTCGTCGGTGGACGCGCACCCGAGCCGGCTCGACGCGCTGGCGTACTACCGCGGCGTGGCCGAGCGGTTCGAGGTCCGCGTCGTCGCCGAGACGACGGTCGAACGCATCGACCGCGTCCCCGACGGATTCCGGCTGACGGCGAGCCGTAGCGGCCGGCCCGGGTCGCATTCGATCGAGGCGCCGGAGGCGGTGCTCGCGACGGGCTTCTTCCACAATCCCCTCCGGCTCGACGTCCCGGGCTCCGGACTGCCGCACGTGCATTCCCGCTACGTCTCGGGCTATCCGTTCCACGGCCGCGACGTCGTGGTCGTGGGCGGGAAGAACTCCGCGGCGGAGGCGGCGCTCGACCTCTACCGCCACGGCGCCCGGGTGACCCTCGTGCACCGCGGTCCGGCGCTCTCGGACAAGGTGAAGTACTGGATCCGGCCGGACCTCGAGAACCGGATCGCGGCGGGCCGGATCCGGGCGCTGTTCGGCGCGCAGATCCGGGAGATTTCACCGGAGTCCGTGCGTGTCGAGACGCCCTCCGGGAACGAGACGGTGCGCGCCGACGCGGTCTTCGCGCTGATCGGCTTCGAGCCCGACTTCGCCCTCCTCGAGCGCTGCGGCGTGCGGCTGGACGGGCCCGCCCGCATCCCGGTCCACGACGCCGAGACGCTCGAGTCCAACGTCCCGGGTCTCTTTCTCGCGGGCGCGATCCTGACGGGACGGGAGACGGGACGGATCTTCATCGAGAACAGCCGCCACCACGCGGGCTCGATCGCCGACGCGATCGCGGCGCGGAGGTCGATCGCGGAGATCGCGAGGCGGAAGTAGCCGGTCGGGGTCTGGCGGCCTGCAACCCGGTGCCCTCCCGCCGTGTTGAGGGGTGCATGGAAGCCGGGGGGCGGTCATGATGACGGGAAGCGTCCCGGAGGCGGGGCAGGGGGGCTGGCCGCGGGCGGCAGGGTCCTCCGGGTTCCGGCTCGTGATGGGGCAGCCCGAGCAACGGGCGAGGAGTGGAAGGGCCGCGATGTCTCAGGACGAGGCGCTCCGGGAGGGGCTCGCGAGGGACCTCGACGGCACGTTCGAGTCGCTCGTCCGCGCCTACCAGGACCGGCTGTATTCGTTCGCGCTCCGGGTGACTCGAAACGCGCAGGACGCGGAGGAGGTCGCCCAGGATGCGTTCGTGCGCGCCTACCGAGCCCTCGGAACCTACGGCGAGGAGCGCATCGGCGCGCTGGCGCTGCGCGCGTGGCTCTACCGCATCACGCTGAATGTGGCGCGCAACCGGCTCCGCGGGAAGAAGCCGAAGCTCGTCTCGCTCGATCATCCGCGCCCGCTCGCCGCGGGCGAGTCCGAGACGCGCGCGGTGTGGGAGCCCGCGGACGATCCCTCGGAGCGCCCGGACGCGCGGTACGAGCAGGGGCGCCGCCGGGCGGACATCGCGACGCTCGTCGGGCAGCTGCCGAAGCGCTACCGGGAGCCGCTCGTCCTGCGCTATGTCGAGGGGCTCCAGCTCGACGAGGTAGCCCGGGTCCTGGGCCAGCCGCTCGGGACCGCCAAATCGAACGTCCATCGCGGGATCGTCGCGCTGCGCGAATCCTTGTCGCGCAGCCGCGCCGGCGAGCCGCAGGGGGTCAGGAAGTGAAGAGGATGAAAGAGTCGTTGACGCTGACGCGCCGGCTTCGGGCGCTTCGCACCGTGAAGGCTCCGGAGACGCTGCTGCCCGAGGTCCTCCGCCGGACGGGGCTGGCGGATTCTTACTGGCGGATCGAGTCGCCGGTCGGGACGGTTTACGTCGCCCACAGCCCGGCGGGCATCTCGATGGTGTCGCGGGCGAAGTCGCCGGGAGAGTTCGAGGCGGCGTTCCGGCGCGTGCACGGACGGGCGGTCTCCCCCGAGAAGAACGTGGCGCCCGCCGAAATCCAGGCCCGAGTCCGCAGACTCGAGGGGCGCGACGGAAGCGTCCGCTTCGACCTGCGCGGGCTCTCGGAGTTCGAGCGGGCGGTCCTCCTCAAGGCGCTCGAGATTCCTCCCGGCGAGGTGCGGCCGTACAGCTGGGTCGCCCGCGAGATCGGCCACCCTGGCGCCGTCCGCGCCGCCGGCTCGGCTCTCGCGAAAAACCCGGTGCCGCTCCTGATCCCGTGCCACCGCGTGGTCCGGAGCGACGGCCACATCGGAAAATACTCGCTGGGCGGACCGCGCAACAAGCGCACGCTCCTCGAGCTCGAGGGCGCGCAGCCGGAGACCCTCGAGAGGCTGGCCGCGTCCGGCGTGCGCTACCTCGGCAACGAGAAGCAGAAGCACTACTGCTACCCGACCTGCGGCGGGATCTCTCACCTGATCGTGTCGAACTCGGTTCGGTTCCACGACGCGCGGGAGGCCTCCGCGGCGGGCTACCACCCCTGCAAGGACTGCCGGCCCCCGCTCGCGAAGGCCTCGTAAGTCAGGCGCCCCGACGAAGAGGCCCTCTCGTCCGTAGAACGGCGGGAGGGTCTTCTTGTCCTCGGAAGAGGCGCTCGACGCCCGGAGCACGAGCGCGCCATTTCTGCCGCACGAGCCCGCGCCGCCACCGGCAACGTCGGCGGCGGCCGCCGGCGTTGGCGTTAGGATTGCCGCAGGCTCCATGTACAACGATTTCTACGGCTTCCGCGAGCCGCCCTTCAACATCACGCCCGACCCCCGCTTCCTCTTCTTCTCGGACAAGCACCGCGAGGCGTTCAACCACGTTCTGTTCGGGATCCGCGAGCGCAAGGGGTTCATCCAGATCACGGGCGAGGTCGGCGCGGGCAAGACGACGGTCTGCCGCGCGATCCTGGCCGAGCTCGGCCCGACCTACAAGACGGCCCTGATCCTCAACCCGATGCTGACGGGGACGCAGCTCATGCGCACCGTCCTGACCGAGCTCGGCCTCCGGCCGCGGAAGCTGGACCGCACCGCGTATCTCGACATCCTGAACCACTTCCTGCTCGAGCAGGCGGCCACGGGCAACGACGTCGTGCTGCTCATCGACGAGGCGCAGGACCTCGAGCCCGAGTTGCTCGAGCAGGTGCGTCTCCTGTCGAACCTCGAGACCGACCAGCGCAAGCTCCTCCAGATCGTGTTGATCGGCCAGCCGGAGCTGCGCGAGAAGCTCAACGAGAAGGGGTTGCGCCAGCTGCGGCAGCGGATCACCGTGCGCTACCACCTCCGCCCGCTCGACCGGTTCGAGACGGCGCGGTACGTGGCGCACCGGCTGCGGGTGGCGGGCGCCGACGGCCGCCCGACGTTCACGCCGTGGGCGATGCGGAGCGTGCACCGCTATTCGCACGGCATCCCGCGGCTCGTCAACGCCGTCTGCGACAAGGCGCTCCTCTACGGATACGTCAACGGCACCTACGAGCTCACCGGCCGCGCCGTGAAACAGGCGGTCCGCGAGCTCGAGGGGGAGGTCGCCTGAGCCTGATCGACGACGCGCTGAAGCGCGCGCAGGAGGCCGCCGGGAACGAGGCCGCGGAGGCGCGAGCCGCGGCGCGGCCCTGGGTTCCGACGCCGATGCCCGACCCGGGGATCGCCCGCGCGGCGAAGCGGCGTCGGCTCGCCGGAGTCCTGTGCCTGGTCGTGGCGGCGGCGGGAGCGGGATACCTGTGGCTGCGGAGCTCGGCATCGAGCTCTCCGACTCCCGAGAAGAGCGCGGCGGCGGCGCAGCCCGTCCCGACCGCGCTTCCTGCGGCGGTCGAGGTCCCGACGGCGCTGCCCGTCGTCGTCGTCCCCACGCCGCCGCGCGTCCGCCGCGCCGCGACCGAGCCGGAGGCCGCTGCGCCTCGACAGGCCGCGCCGCCGGCATCGAATGCGAGCCCCGTCGCGCCGGCCGGAGCCTCGGCCTCGGTCTCGACTTCGGCCTCGGCTTCCACTCGGCCCTCCGCACCCGCGCGCCCACCGCAGGCCGCGGGTCCCCGGACCTACGCCGGAAGCGTCACGCTTCCCGGCGGGGAGAAGATCGAGCTCGGAGGCATCGCGTGGTCGGAGGAGGAGCCGCGCGCGCTCCTCAACGACCGGGTCGTGGGTGTGGGCGGCTACGTCGACGGCTACTCGGTTTCGAAGATCGAGACCGACCGCGTCGTGCTCGAGAAGGACGGCGCGACGATCGTCCTGACGGTGAAGTAGGGGCGGCGCGCTTTCCGGCCGCGGCGGGGCGTTTCCCCGCGGGACGGCGGCCCGCCAAATAGAGCCCCGCATAGATCTTCGGGTCCACGACCGCGCCGGCGCGCTCGCGGGCCCGCGCCCAGGCCAGGATCCTCGCGACCGGGACGACGTGGACGCGGATCTTGCCCCGGTCGTGCTCGGCCTGCTCGCCCGCCGCGCGGACGCCCTCGGCCAGGAAGAAGGTGATCCTCTCCGAGCTCTGCCCGGCCGAGCCGGGGCCGCGCGCGAGCCGGCGGAAGCGGGCGGCCGTGTGTCCCGTCTCCTCCCGGAGCTCGCGCCGCGCCGCGACGGCCGCGTCCTCCGGTCCCTCGTCGCCGACGAGGCCGGAGGGCAGCGCGATCACGCTTGCGTTCATCGCGGGACGGAACTCCTCGGTCAGGACGATCTCGCCGCGGTCGGTCAGCGCAACCACCATCGCCGCCTCCGGCGCGGTGCAATGCTCGACGTACTCCCAGCCCTCCCGATCGAGGAATCTCAGGTGCCTTCCCTGGAAGAGCAGTTTGGGTTCGGTCATCGAGAGGCCTCCTCGATCGCGCGGAGCAGCTCCCGAAGGTCCTGCGGAACGGGGGCGACCACTTCGATGAGCTGCTGCGTCGCGGGATGGTGGAACGCGATGCGCTCGGCGTGCAGGGCCTGGCGCGGGAAGGACCGGAGCCGAGCCGCGAGCGCCCCGTCGCGGACGCGCGGGTAGCGCGGACGGCCGTAGACCGGGTCGCCGACGATCGGCAGGCCCGCCGCGGAGAGGTGGACGCGGATCTGGTGCGTGCGCCCGGTGACGAGCCGGCAGCGCAGGAGGGCGAGCCCGAGGCCGAACCAGTCCCGCTCGATCTCGTAGAGGGTCCTGGCCTCCCGCGTCCCGGCGGGCAGCTCCTCGCCGGCGGCGGCCGCCGTCCGGATCGCCTTCATGCGCTTGCGGTCGCGCGGGTCGCGGCCGATCGCGAACGACACCTCGCCCTTGCGCACCCGGGGCACGCCCGCGACGACCGCGAGGTACTCCTTGCGCAGCGAGCGGCGCCGCATCTGGCGCGACAGCATCTGGTGCGCGCGGTCGGTCTTGGCGACGAGCAGAACGCCCGACGTGTCGCGGTCGAGCCGGTGCACGATTCCCGGCCGGAGCTCTCCGCCGACGCCCTCGAGATCCCGAACGTAGTGCAGCAGGGCATTGACGAGCGTGCCGGACGGGTGGCCCGGCGCGGGATGGACGACGAGCCCGGCCGGCTTGTCGATCGCGAGCAGCTGGTCGTCCTCGTAGAGGATCGAGAGCGGGATGTCCTCGGCGATCAGCTCCGAGACGCGCGGCTCGGGCACCTCGACGGAGACGGACTCGCCGGCGCGCACCGCGTGGGAGCGCTTGGCGGCGGCGCCGTCGACCCGGACCGCGCCCTCCTCGATCAGCCTCTGGATTCGGGAGCGCGACAGGTCGGAGCAGGCCGCGGCGAGGAAGAGGTCGAGGCGGGTTCCGCTCGCGGGGGTCCCGACCTGGAAGCGGCGCAGCATGCGCCGGCTATTCTGCCTCCCTTTGGCGTCGCGACAGGAAGAAGAGCATGCCGCCGGCGAGCAGGGCGCCGAGGAGGCCGATGAACTGCGAGGTCGAGAGCCAGTTCCCGATGACGAAGCCGCGCACGATGTCGCCGCGCCAGATCTCGAGGATGCCCCGCGTCACGGCGTAGAGAAGCACGTAGAGCCAGAAGACCTCGCCGTCGAACGTCTTGCGGCGATAGGCCCACTGGAGGATCCCGAAGACGAGGAACGCGTTGAGCGACAGGTAGATCTGCGTCGGGTGCAGGGGCACGCCGAGCGGGGTGCCGACGGCGTCGTGCGCGAACGGGTCCGTGAAGGTCACCCCGAACGGCCCGTCGGTCGGGCGGCCGTAGCAGCAGCCCGCCGCGAAGCACCCCCAGCGCCCGATCGCCTCGCCGAGCGCGATCGACGGCGCGCCCATGTCCGCGATCCGCCACGCGGGGAGATCGTTCTTGCGCATGTACCAGATCGCGACGGTGGTCGCCGCGATGAGGCCTCCGTAGAAGACGCCGCCCGACCGCAGGACCTCGACGAGGTCGCGGGGGTTGGCCGCGTAGCGTTTCCACTCGACCACGATCAGGAGCAGCTTCGCCCCCAGGATCGCGCTCGCGAGGATGTAGAGCGAGAGGTCGAGGACCTTCTGATCGGGCAGTCCGTCGGCGAGCGCCTTGCGCCGGAGGAGCCAGATTCCGGTCAGGTACGCGATCGCGAGGACGACGCCGTAGGTGGGGAGGTAGAAGCTCCCGATGTGGACGAGCCGCGGAAAAATGGGCTAGCCCTCCGGTGCCGGATCGGGCCGGGGCTCGTGCGACTCCTCGTTGCGGAGCATGTCGAGGAAGAGCAGCCCGACGCCGATGCAGATCGCGGAGTCCGCGAAGTTGAACGCCGGCCAGTGATGTCCCGAGATGGCGAAGTCGAGGAAGTCCACGACGTAGCCGAACCGGACCCGGTCGAGGAGGTTGCCCACCGCGCCGCCGAGGATCAGGGCGAGGCCGACCTGGAGCCGGACGCTCCGGTGCGAGGAGCGCAGGGCGTAGGCGGACACGATCAGGAACACGATCACCGCGACGCTGTTGAGCAGGATCGCCTTGATCGACGAGTCGACCGACGCGAACAGCCCGAAGGCGGCGCCGGAGTTGCGGACGTAGGTGAGGTCGAAGAAGTCCGCGACGACCGGCTTCGACTGGTGCACCTCCATCGTCCGCGTGACGATGCCCTTGGTCCACTGGTCGAGGAACAGGACGGCGAGCGAGACGACCAGGTAGGCGCCGCGATAGAGGGTCGACTCGCGAAGGTTCGCCGGACGGGTCATGCGGGCACCTCTTCGCTTTTGAGGACTCCCCGGCAGCGGTCGCACAGCCCCGTGGCCTCGGCCTGGGGGGTCACCTTCCAGCAGCGGTCGCAGCGGCGGCCCCGGGCGCGGGCGAACGCGAGGCGCAGGCCGGGGTAGGCGGCGGATTCCTGTCCGCCGGAGGGGGAGCCGCCCTCGATTGTCTCCGACACGATGAAGAAGTCCGCCAGGCCGGTCCCGTCCGTTACGGTGGCCGCCCGGTCCGCTTGGAGCGCGGACGCGTCCCCGGAGAGGGCGATGGCCCCCTCGAGGGAGGAGCCGATGGTCTTGTCGCGTCGGGCCTCTTCGAGCAGCACGGAGACTTCCTCGCGGAGCTTGGTCAGTCGTTCCCAGGATTCCCGGGGGATGGCGCCGTCTGGAACGTCGCCCAGCGTGTCGAAACGCGCGTAGTGGACGGATTCTTCCTTCTTTCCCGGCAGGGCCTGCCAGACCTCCTCCGCGGTGAACGGGAGCTCGGGAGCGAGCAGCGTCGCGAGGACCCGGCCGATCCGGCTCATCGCCGTCTGCGCGGAGCGCCGCTCGCGCGAGTCCGCGCGGGAGGCGTAGAGGCGGTCCTTCAGGATGTCCAGGTAGAACGCCGACAGCGTCGTGGCGCAGAAGTTCACGACGTGATGGTAGACGAGGTGGAACTCGTAGTCCTCGTAGGCCTTGACCAGCCGGCGCGACAGCTCGCCGGCGAGCGCGAGGGCCCAGCGGTCCAGAGGCTCGAGCAGGTCGGCAGGCACGGCGTCCGTGGCCGGATCGAAGTCGTACAGGTTCGAGATCAGGTAGCGGGCGGTGTTCCGCACCTTCCGATACGCCTCGGCGCAGCGGGCCAGGATCTCCTCCGAGATCGGCGAATCGTCGCGGTAGTCGAGCGAGAAGACCCAGAGTCGGAGGATGTCGGCGCCGTAGCGGCGGATGAGCTCCTGCGGCTCGACGACGTTGCCGAGCGACTTCGACATCTTGCGGCCCGACACGTCCTGGAAGAACCCGTGGGTGATGACCGCGCGGTAGGGCGCGTCGCCGTAGAGCGCGACCGACGTGAGCAGCGAGGACTGGAACCAGCCGCGGTGCTGGTCGTGGCCCTCGAGGTAGACGTCGGCGGGCGGGCCGGGCCGGTCGACGACGAGCTCGGGCCACTCGCCGGAGCGCAGCACCGCGATGTGCGACACCCCGGAGTCGAACCAGACGTCGAGGATGTCGGTCTCCTTCTCGAACGCCGAGAACCCGCGGCGGTCCGCGTCGGGCGGCAGGAAGTCCGCGGCCGGCCGCGCGTACCAGGCGTCGCCGCCCTCCCGGCGGAAGATCTCCGCCAGCCGGGCGAAGAACTTCCTCTGCTCCTCGGACGAGTCCTTCCACGGATAGACCTCGGCGCGCTCGCCGTCGCGCATGGCGTAGAGCAGCGTGATGGGGGAGCCCCAGCGGCGCTGGCGCGACACGACCCACTCGCGGCGGTTCTCGACCATCCCGGCGATGCGGTTCTCGCCCCAGGGCGGGATCCACTGCACGCGCTTGATCGCCGCGAGCGCCCCGGCGCGCACGTCCGTGCGCGGGTCGTCGAGGCGCACGAACCACTGGATCGTCGCGCGGAAGATGACGGGCTTCTTGCAGCGCCAGCAGTGCGGGTACTCGTGGCGGAATTTCGGATCGAGCGCGACGAGCGCCCCGGCCGCGCGCAGGTCCTCCACGATCTCGGCGTTCGCGTCGAGGACCTTCTTCCCCTTGTACTTCGCGACCGTGGTGTAGCGGCCGCCCTCGTCGACCGGCGACAGGATGGGCAGGCCCTCGCGCTTGCCGGTCTGGAAATCGTCCTCGCCGTGCCCGGGCGCGGTGTGCACGAGACCCGTGCCGGTGTCCATCGTGACGTAGTCGCCGAGGACCACGCGGAACGCCTTCGCCGCCTCTTCGGACGTCAGCTCGCCGCGGGACTCGGCCGAGAGGGGATGGCGATAGCGGATCCCCTCGAGCGAGCGGCCGGGCAGCGAGACGACCGGCTTCCAGGAGGCCCAGCCCGCGGCCTTCGCGACGCTCTCGGCCAGGCGCTCGGCCGCGAGGTAGTGCCTTCCGTCCGCCTCGATCCAGACGTAGGTCTCGTCGGGGTGGACCGCGATCGCCAGGTTCGACGGGATCGTCCAGGGCGTCGTCGTCCAGATCAGCAGGCGCCCATCGGGGAACGGAGATCCCTCGGCCGGGAACGCGACCATGATCGCCGGGTCCTCGCGCTCCTCGTACTCGAGCTCCGCCTCGGCGAGCGCGGTGCGGTCCGTGAAGCACCAGCGCACGGACTTGAGGTCGCGGAAGAGCAGGTCCTTCGCGTAGAACTCGCCGAACGCGCGCGCGATGTCCGCCTCGTACCCGTAGGACATCGTCGTGTAGGGGCGCTTCCAGTTCCCTCCGACGCCCAGCCTCTTGAACTCCTCCCGCTGGATGTCGATGAAGCTCTGCGCGTACTCGCGGCAGGCCCTGCGGATCGCGACGGCGTCCATCTCCCGCATCTTCGAGCCGAGCTGCTTGTCGACCTTCTGCTCGATCGGCAGGCCGTGGCAGTCCCAGCCCGGAACGTAGGGCGCGTCGAAGCCCAGCATCGTGCGGCTCCGGACAACCCCGTCCTTGAGGATCTTGTTCATCGCCGTGCCGAGGTGGATGTGGCCGTTGGCGTAGGGCGGCCCGTCGTGAAAGATGAACTTGGGGCTTCCGGCGCGGGCGGCGCGGATCTTCGCCTCGAGGTCCATCGCGTCCCACGCGGCCAGGCGCTCGGGCTCCCGGCGCGCCAGGTCCGCCTTCATGGGGAAATCGGTGCGGGGGAGGTTGAGGGTGCTCTTGTAGTCGGGTCCGTCGGTCATTGCCGGGCCAAGAGTAGCAGGGAGCGGGCGGGGGGAAAACGGGGGCGGGACGGCCCGGCGGACGCCCTCAGGCGGGGACCACGAGCGCGACGACCGCGGCGGCGAGATCGCGCGTGTGCGTGATCGTGACCTCGGCCGAGAGGACCCCGAGCGCCCGGCTGCGGTCGAGCGCACGCCCGTGGAAGGCGACGCGCGGCTTCCCGCTCGGATCGCGGCCGATCTCGATGTCGCGGAAGGCCACGCCGCGCCAGCCGGTCCCGAGCGCCTTCATGGCCGCCTCCTTGGCCGCGAAGCGCCCCGCGACGTGCTCGGCGAAGGCGCGTGGGTGCCGGCGGGACCTCCGGATCTCGCCCTCCCGGAACACGCGCGCGAGGAAGCGCTCGCCGTGGCGCTCGAGCACCTCGGCGACGCGTCCGACCTCGGTCAGGTCGAGACCCAGGAGCAGGCCCACGCGGTCGGTCATGCGGCGCTCGCTTCGCGCTTCCCGCCCGTCAGCTCGCCAATCCGAAGAAGCGCCGGATGCGGGTCCGCAGCGTCGCCGGCTCCAGCAACGGGTCCGCGCCGGGCGCGGTCTCGAGCCGGTCCGCCGTCTCGCGGCGACGCTCGAGAATGATGGTCTCGAGCTTCTCGGCCAGAGACGGGCTCGCCTCGAGGAGGGGCGCGAGCGTCGCCTTGTCGATCTCGACGAGCGTGGCCTCGGTCAGCGCGCGCACCGTGGCGATGCGGGGCTCTCCGGTCAGGAGGCTGATCTCGCCGAACGCGGACCCCGGCTCGAGGACCGCCACGCGCCGGCTCGACCGCCCGTCGCCGTGGGCCGAGACCACGCAGCGGCCCTCCACGATCAGGAACATCGAGGAGGTCGCGTCGCCCTGGCGCACGATCAACTCGCCCTCCGCGTAGCGGTGCGAGCGCGCGCCCTGCGCCAGGCGCTCGCGCTCCGGCGGCGAGAGCGGGGCGAAGAGGTCCGTCGCGGCGATGACTTCCGGGACCGCGGCGGACTCCGGGGGCTTCGGCAGCGGCCCCGCGCCGTATTGATGCTGGCGGATGACCGGATAGGCGAACCGGATCTTCTCGCGGTTCAGGCGATACCAGATCCGCTCGCGGACCTTCCCGTCCATCTCGAGATAGCGCGCGTAGTCCTCGAGCCAGTAGCGCATCTCGTAGTTGACCCCGGACGGGTCGAAGCTCTTGATGCCGACGGTGGGCGCCGGGTGCGGCGCGAGCCCCGACAGGTCGCGCAGCGCGTCCTCGAGGGCGATCCGCGCACGCGCCGGCGGGGTCTCGTACTCGAGGGTCAGGTGGAGCACGCGGGCGATCGGCAGGCCGCTGCGCCGGAACACCTCCAGCCGGTCCTTGCTGGCGACGCTGTTGGGGACCAGGATGGAGCTGCCTTCCATCGTCCGGATCTTGATCGCGCGCCACGTCAGCTGCTCGACGAGGCCGATCGTCTCGCCGGACCGGACCAGATCGCCGACCTGGACCGTCCGCTCGAGCGTGAGCGCGAGGCCCGAGAAGAGATTGGCGAGCGACTCCTGCAGGGACAGGCCGATGACCGCCGTGATGATGGCCGAGGAGGTCAGGAGCAGCGTCAGGTTCGCGGAGAGGACGACCTGCGAGAGCCCGAGCAGCAGCAGCCCGAAGACGAGCAGCGCGACGAGCTGACGCAGGAGCGCGGGCGCCGGCGGCCGCTCGCGCAGCCGGAACCCGACCTCGAAGACGAGAAAGTCGAGGACCCGCGCCACGACGAGGGCCGCGGCGATGCCGAGGACGAAGAGCCCGTAGTTCTTCCCGGTCGCCCCGATCAGCGAGACGTGGAGGCGTCCGAGCAGGACGACGAGCGCGCCCGCGAAGGCGAGGACGACGAGCGGCGAGACCAGACGGCGCGCCGCGTCGAGGAGGCCCGGCGGCCGCTCGGTCATCGGGTGGAGATCCTCGACAGGACGACCCGGGGGTCGGCGGACTCCTGGAAGAGCCGGATCGCGGCGACGCCGCCGATGCGGTCCCGGTACGGCTCGAGGCGGTCGAGCGCGGCCTCGTCGATGCCGCCGATCGCGTAGACCTGCGCGCCGTGCGAGGAGCGAAGCGGGAGCCGCCCGAGCGCCTCCGGGCCGAGCGGAGCGCCGAAGCGCCGCTTGGAGGGGGTGTCGAAGATCGGGCCGATCACGACGAGGTCCGCCCCGCCGTCGATCGCGTCGGCGGCCTCCTCGGGGGAGTGCGTGGAGACGCCGACGCGGAACCCGCGCGGCGTGTGCGCCCGGACGCCCGAGAGGGGCAGGCCGTCGGCGGGCAGGTGGACGCCGGCCGCGCCGGCCGCGAGGGCGACGTCGAAGCGGCGGTTGACGAGGACCGGCACCGCCGGGCCCAGCGTCTCGCTCGCCTCGGCGGCCCAGGAGACGGTCTCGCGGTCGGTCGACGCCTTCTCGCGCAGCTCGACCGCGAGACCCGGCGCGCCGGACAGCGACCGCAGGATCTCGCGGAAACGCGCGTCCCCGACCGCGGCGCGGTCGGTCACGTACAGGGCGTTCATGGGCCCTTCTGAGGCGCCGGCGCCTCGCCGTTCAGCGAGCGGGAGAGGACGCGAAGGTCGGCGACGCCGGCGGCGAGGTGAACGAGCCCGACCCCCGAGACGAATCCGCGAAAGAAACCCGATCCGAAGAAGCCGAGGAACGGCGCGCGGCCCGTCCAGGGGCGCAGGAACAGATACACGCCGACCGCCGTGCAGTAGAAGACGAAGAGGGCGTTGCCGAGAAAACCGAGAAGGCGGCGCACTCGGCGCATTCTACGCAAGAAGGGAGCCTCGAAGGCCGCGCCGTCGGCGGGAACCGGCATCAAAAAAAACCGCGCCCGAAGGCGCGGTGCAAGAGGAGGAAACCTCAGAAGTCAGTTTCGGCCTGGTCTGCCGTGACTGTGTGAGGGCGGTGAGGAGGAGCGGGGGCTCGAGAAGCTGGGCGACGAGCGCGACGGCGCGGACGGCGCCGACGGACGCGGAGCCTCCCGCGGCGCGGACGGAGCGTGGTCGAAGGAGCGCGAGGGCGGCGCCTGCCGCGGCGCGAAGTCGCGCGACGGAGGAGGCGCGGATCGGAACTGCTGCGAGGAGTCGGGCCGCTGGCGCGGGACGTAGGAGCCGCGCGGGTCGTCGAAGCTGCGACGCGGCGGGGCGTCGTTGCCGCGCCTCGGCGGCGCGATCTCGCGGTTGCGCGAGCCGGATTCGCGGGGCGGCGGCGCCTGGCGCCACGAATCGCTGCGGCGCGAAGACTCCGCGGAGCGGCGATTGGGAACCGCGCCCTCGATGACGCGCCGGGCCGGCGGGACGTCGGTCCGCGAGCGCCAGCTCTGCGAGCCGCGCTGCACGTGTTCCTGGGGCGCCTGCCCGCGTTCCTGAGGAGCAGCCCGCTCCTGAGGAGCCCGCTCCTGGCCGCGACCCTGACCGTGCTCCTGGGGTGTCGGGCGGTTGCTCTCGCGCCACGCGTCGGCGCGCGCCGCATTCGAGTTGCCCGGACGATTCTCGCGGACCTGCGGCGTTGCGCGGTCGGAGCCGGAGGGCCGCTGAACCTGCGTGTCGGTCCGGCTGCGCCAGGAATCGGAACCCTGAGGACGCGAGGGCTGGCCAGAGATCGTGGGACGAGCCGACTGATCGCGGGGCGCGCGGTTGGTGATGACTGGGCTGAAGGAGCCGCGGTCGTCCGGGCGGATGGAATCGTAGACTGAGGATCGGACCCCGCGGTCGACGACCGTCGCGCCGCGCGGAGCGATGTCCGCCGCCCCGGGGCCGGTCACGCGGCCGCGTTCCACGACCGCCGTATGGCGGCTCACCGCATCGCGCGTCTCGGGAGAGAGGTTCTGCTGGCGCGAGAGGACTGGAGCGAGCGCCTGCGAATCACGGCCGGCAGTCCGCTCGATGGTCTGGGGGGCCTGGCGGATGTGATCCTGCAGCGCGGCGCGTACGCCGCCCGCCGCCCCGGTACGATCCACCACGATCGGACGCGAGGAGACCGCGAGCTGGTCGCCGAGCCTGCCGGTGAGCCGGCTGCCCGGCGTAACCGCGAGCCGGCCGGTGACCTGACCGACGTTGCTCGCGTTGGTGAAGTTCCAGCCACGCAGATCGACGTTCCGCGTCGCGTATCGTCCGTTGATCGCAGTCACGGCCTGCTGGCGCGTGGCGATGCCGGATCCGCCGTTCGAGCCCGTGCCGCCATGGCCGCCGTGCCCGCCGTTCCAACCGCCGTGCCCGCCGTCCCCCCCGCCGTGTCCGCCGTGGCCACCGTGCCAGCCGCCGTAGTAGCCCGTCGGGCACCAGCCGAAGTAGCCGCCGGAGTAGCCGTAGTAGCACCACGCGGGCGAGTAGACGTAGCCCGGAGACCAGCACCAGCTGTTCCAGCCGACGTTCCAGAACCAGTTGCCGTAGTGGAACGGGAACCAGCCCCAGGGATCCCAGGACCACCAGGTCAGTCCGACCGGCGTGTAGTACCAGCTGCCGTTCGAATAGGGCGACCAGCTCGCGTCGACGTTGGGACGCCAGACCTCGCTGCCGTAGTCGTCGCTGTACTGCCAGTCCCCGTAGCCGTCGAGCGACTGGACGTCGCCGGCGTAGTCCTCTCCCACGTACTTGCTCGAGGCGCTGCGGGTCGACTCGGAGTAGTTCTCCAGCCGGTCCGCGGCCCAGCCGTCGAAGCGGTCGCGGGAGAACTCCCCGCGCGCGATCTCGGGCTCCTCCTCGCCGTTGACGGTGAGGTAATTGCCGGCGCGCACGGTGTAGGAGCCGGTGCGCGAGCGGACCTCGACGGAGCCCGCGCGCACGACGACGGCCGAGCCGTGCCGAGGATCCGCATTGACGCGGACGCGCGAGCCGATGTTCGCGTAGACGGTCAGGTCGTCGGTGTCGATGCGTGGGATCGAGCGGTCCTCGCCGCCGACGACGGACAGGATCACCGAGCCGTCGGAGAGATCGATCGCGGAGACCTCGTCGTCCGAGCCCTGCTGGCCGGAGATCGAGGTGAACTTGAGGTGCGAGCCGCCGCCGACCTGGAGCAGGTTGCCGTCGGCCATGGCGACCTCGGCGCGGGCCGGGTCCTCGGTCGAGATCGAGTCGCCCGCCGAGATCGGAAGGTTGCGCCGGGCCTCGACGGAGCCGTTGGCTTCGGAGACCACGGTGACCTGGCCTTCCACCTCGCGGACGTACGAGTAGGCACTGCGGGAATCGCTCGAAGCGGGCGGAGCCGCGCCGCGCGCATCGGGTTGCGTCTGGGACTGGGCCCTCGGGGCCCAGAACAGCGCCACCGTGGCTGCGAGCGCGAGGATCTTTTTCGGACTCATGGGCATTCTCCCCATGGAGCGAGGAGAGCGATCCGCGTGCCAGTACGGCGCCTTGCCCTATGCCGAAGAATGTGCTCTAAATGAAGGACTTATGAAGAGGCGGCGCGGCGGCGCTCCGACCGGCTGTCCCGTTGAGGAGACACCGTTGGAGGTGCGAGGACATGGCCGTCCGCCTCGAAGACACCCACGGCTACGGGTTCCGGTTCGGGTTCGGGTTGGGATCGCCTAGGGAGCCGCTTCTGGCCATCCGCGACATTCTCCGCTACGGCGATCCCCGGCTGCTCGCCGAGAACGAGCCCGTGGCGGGCCGCGAGGGACTCCCGGAGCTGATCGCCGACATGATCGAGACCTGCCATGCCGCCCCCGGCGTGGGCCTCGCGGCGCCCCAGATCGGCGTCAACCGGAGGGTGGCGATCATCGACCTCTCGGTCGGGGCGGACCCGGGCGCGGTCGTGGTCCTGGTCAACCCGGTCATCGTCGAGTCCTCCGGCGAGCAGAAGGAGGAGGAGGGCTGCCTGTCGATCCCGGACTGCTCCGAGAAGGTCCTCCGGCCCGCCCGCGTGCGTGTGCGCGCCGAAGATGCCGCGGGCGTCCCGCGGGAGATCGAGGGCACCGGGCTCCTCGCCCGCGCCCTGTGCCACGAGACCGACCACCTGAACCGCCTGCTGTTCGTGGACCGCCTCCGGGGCTTGAAGCGCGATCTGACGTGGCGGAAGATCCACCGGCAAAAAGCGAAGGGGATCTGGTGAGCGTCACGGTCTTCAACACGCTCGGGCGCCGCATGGTCGAGATCCGGCCGCTCGAGCCGGGGCACGTCCGGATGTACACCTGCGGCCCCACGGTCTACAACGCCGTGCACATCGGCAACCTCCGGACCTTCCTCTGGGAAGACGTCCTGCGCCGGCGGCTGGAGGCGCGCTACGGCCGCGTCACGCAGGTGATGAACCTGACCGACGTCGACGACAAGACGATCCGGGGCGCCGCCGCGGCTAACCTGCCTGAGCCGGCGTCCACCGAGAAGTATTCGGAGCTCTTCTTCCGCGACGTCGACCGGC